>Ga0187894_10000273_pt1 | contig 69674 bp, 60 predicted proteins | sample GBC1701081metaG_FD_136650 | JGI IMG/M metagenome (GOLD analysis project Ga0187894, IMG submission 136650) | White microbial mat communities from a lava cave in the Kipuka Kanohina Cave System on the Island of Hawaii, USA - GBC170108-1 metaG ... | reverse complement strand
TTGCCGACCGGAGACTGAATCGAGATGCGGTTCACTTTCATGTCGGCTTCATCCTGTCCCACCAGCGTATACTCACGCTTCGACTGCGACTCCTGTTCGATTACGAGTACCGTGGCGCCGAACACGATGGTGTCGGACACTCGCCCGGCCGTTTCGATAATACGGGCGTCAGCCAGCTTCGACTGCAGTTCCACAATGCGCGACTCAATGAATCCCTGGCGTTCCTTGGCGGCATCGTACTCCGCATTCTCGCTCAAATCGCCGTGGGCGCGCGCTTCGGCAATAGCTTCGATGTTTTTTGCACGTTCAACTTTGCGAAGACGATCAAGCTCCGCTTGGAGCGCCTCGTGCCCCTTTCTCGTAATCGGTGTCGGCATGGTCAACGATGTCCCCTATAAATGGTGGTGATATTCCTGCAGCGATCGGATGGTCAACTCTTTCTTGAGAATCGCTTCAATGCCCATCACTGCTGCGCGCGCTCCTCGTATCGTCGTGTAATAGGCCAGCCCCTTGTTCAAGGCCTCCCGGCGGATCGACAACGAGTCGGCATGAGACGACGCATTACTCACTGTGTTCACAACCAAGACCACCTGCCCGTTCTTGATATGGTCCACAATATGAGGCCGACCTTCCATAACCTTATTCACAGTTTCCGCATCGACCCCATGACCTTGCAAATATGCGGCCGTTCCTCTTGTCGCTTGGATATTAAACCCCAGCCGCTGGAGCTGTTGTATGACTTCCAGCGCCGCCGGGCGGTCACTCTCCTTCACGCTGATGAAGGCTGTGCCTCCTCTCGGCAACGGCGCCCCGGCTCCTGCTTGAGACTTCGCAAAGGCCCAGCCAAAATCCTGGTCGATACCCATCACTTCTCCAGTGGACTTCATCTCGGGACCCAACAGGACATCCACCCCCGGGAATTTGTTAAATGGAAAGACGGATTCTTTCACGGACAAATGATCGGGAGTCGGGGCTTCAGTCAACCCCAGCTCCGGAAGGCTCTTGCCCACCATGGTCTTCATCGCCAACTTGGCCAGCGGCACACCGATGGCTTTACTCACGAACGGCACGGTGCGCGAACCTCGCGGATTGACTTCCAGTACATAGATCGTGCGGTCCTTGATGGCAAATTGCGCATTCATCAGGCCGATCACGCCCAGCTCAAGCGCCAACGCCTTCATTTGCCGGCGAATCTCTTCGACCACGCTCTGGTCGAGCGAATAAGGCGGCAGCGAACAGGCCGAGTCCCCCGAATGCACCCCGGCTTCTTCAATATGTTCCATGATCCCGGCCACCACGACGTTCGTCCCATCCGAAATGGCGTCGGCATCGACTTCAATGGCATCCGACAAATACTTGTCGATCAGCACCGGATGTTTTGGCGAGGCTTTGACCGCCGATCCCATATACTCCAACAAGCCGGACTCATCGTAGACGATCTGCATGGATCGCCCGCCCAACACATACGAAGGCCGCACCATGACCGGATAGCTGATCTGCCCGGCGATCTTAATGGCTTCGTCTACGGATCGGGCCATGCCGCTCTCCGCTTGGCGGAGCCCGAGCTTATTCAAGAGGTCGCGGAATCGTTCTCGATCTTCCGCGCGATCGATCGCGTCGGGACTCGTGCCCAGAATTCGCACCCCGGCCTTGGACAAGGGCAACGCGAGCTTGAGAGGCGTCTGCCCACCGAACTGCAACACCACTCCCAACGGCTGCTCGCGCTCCACGATGTGGAGAACGTCTTCTTCCGTCAACGGCTCAAAATAGAGACGATCCGAGGTGTCGTAGTCCGTGCTCACGGTTTCGGGGTTGCAGTTCACCATGATCGATTCGATGCCTTCTTCCCGAAGCGCCATGGCCGCATGGACACAACAATAGTCGAACTCAATCCCCTGCCCAATACGATTCGGCCCCCCACCGAGGATGATCACTTTCTTCCGGTCTGTCGGTCGAGACTCACATTCGCTTCCATACGTCGAGTACAGATACGGGGTGTGGGCTTCAAACTCTGCGGCGCAGGTGTCGACCCGTTTAAAGGTTACGCCTCTCTTGCCTTGGCCGGCCTTCATCCGCTGCTTCCGAACAGAAGCTGAAGTCGCACCGATGAGCTGGCCGATGCGATCGTCTGAAAATCCCTGCTCCTTAGCCTCCCATAAAAGCGACTCTTCAAGCGCCGCCGGCTTCTTGCCCGCTTGGCCGGCCAGCACGGATTCGCAGTGCATCAGTTCCCGGATCTGTTCCAGAAACCAGGGATCGATCTTCGTGAGGGCAAACAGATCGTCATTGGAAAGACCTAACCGCATGCCGTCCGCCACATGCCACAGTCGCTCGGCAATCGGGGTCCGCAGATGCTGGCGCACCCGCTCCAGCGCCGGTTGCCGATCGAACCCTTCAGAAATGCCGCGATCCAACCCCTCCCGCGAAGAGAGTCCGTTCATATTCAACTCCAGCGAACGAATTGCCTTCTGCAAAGACTCCTTAAACGTGCGTCCGATCGCCATGACCTCGCCAACCGATTTCATCTATGTCGTAAGAGTGGGGTCGGCCCCTCGGAACTTTTGGAATGCAAAGCGCGGAATTTTCACCACCACATAGTCGATCGTGGGTTCGAATGAGGCTTTGGTCACACCAGTGATGTCGTTCGTGATTTCATCCAACGTATAGCCCACGGCGAGCTTGGCGGCAATCTTGGCGATAGGAAATCCGGTCGCCTTCGAGGCGAGCGCGGAACTCCTCGACACACGCGGATTCATTTCGATGACCACCATGTCGCCGTTTTTTGGATCCAGGCCGAACTGAACATTCGAACCGCCGGTATCGACACCGATCTCGCGCATGATCCGAACCGCCGCATCCCGCATGCGCTGATACTCTTTGTCCGAGAGGGTCATGGCAGGCGCGACCGTGATGCTGTCGCCCGTGTGCACACCCATCGGATCAAGATTTTCGATCGGGCAGACAATGACGACATTGTCTTTGAGATCCCGCATCACCTCCAACTCGTATTCTTTCCATCCAATCAGAGACTCTTCGATCAGGACTTGGCTGACCGGACTCATGGCCAACGCCCAATCGATCAGCTTCTCGAATTCTTCCCGGTTGTACGCAATATTTCCACCGGTCCCGCCCATGGTAAAGGACGGCCGGATGATCGACGGAAATCCAGTCTGCTCAAGAATCTTGATGGCTTCCTCACGAGTATGCGCGGTACCGCTGGCCGGCACCCGCAACCCGATCCGCTGCATCGCCTGTTTGAACGCTTCACGATCCTCTGCTTTATGAATGGCCTCGGCGGACGCCCCGATCAATGTGACTCCATATTTTTCGAGTGCCCCCCGTTTGACCAATGCCATGGTCGTATTCAAGGCGGTCTGCCCGCCCATGGTCGGGAGCAGGGCGTCCGGGCGTTCGCGCTCGATCACTTTCTCTACGACTTCGACCGTGATCGGCTCCACATACGTCCGGTCCGCCAATTCCGGGTCGGTCATAATTGTTGCCGGATTGCTGTTGATGAGAATGACCCGGTAGCCTTCTTCTTTCAGCGCTTTGCAGGCCTGCGTGCCTGAATAATCGAACTCGCACGCCTGACCGATCACGATAGGACCGGACCCGATCAGTAATATGGATTTAATATCTGTTCGCCTTGGCACGGAGACCTCGTTTCAGAGTGACAGGCCCACCGCAACCTACTCACCGAAGCAGCCACATCGGCTACGAAGGCCGGAACTGCGGGGGATTCGTCAAAGGAGAATCAGCTAATTTCCGGCATCGGCCCGATCGTCGGCTTGTATGGCGCCGGTGGGGGTGGCGCTGTGCCCCCCCCGGGCCCACGATAGTACTGGAGCGCCTTGGGCAACCAGGCTTCAATCTGATTGATACGCGTCAAATCGGACGGATGGGTGGAAAGAAATTCAGGTACCGCCTGCTGCGACCGGAAACAAAGCTTCCCGATCATCTCCCTCGGACAGCCGCTCATGCGCTCCCAAAACGGCACCGCTTCACGCGGATCGTACCCAGCCTTCGCCATCAATAGAAGTCCGACCTCGTCAGCCTCCGACTCTTGTTTCCGATTGAACGGCAACGACACATTGACCCCATAGGCCCCCAACAAGCCTTGAATCGCTCCGGCGTTGACATTTCCGGTTGCTGCCGCGCCCAATGCGCCCAATTGCGCAATCTGGTCCAAGATGCTCCGGCTCATCCGCTCCACCCCATGACGCTGCAAGGCATGCGCGACCTCATGCCCCATGACCGTCGCCAGTCCAGCATCGTCTTTCGTATGTTTGAGAATCCCGGTGAAGATGGCGACCTTCCCGCCCGGAAGCGCAAAGGCATTGACCATCTTGTCGTCTTGAATCACCGCAAACTCCCACTGATACTCCGGCTTGTTGGCGGCTTCGGCAATGTTTCGCCCCACGCGGTGCACCAACTCATTCACTTCCACGTTATCGCTGAGCGGCGCCGACCGTAAGACCTGACGGAATGCACTCACGCCAAATTGCAGTTCCTTCTCTTCGGAGAAAAAGATCACTTGATCGCGAGCCGTGCCCGGCGCCCGGTAACAACCGGTCATGCTGCCGAGCAGACTCATCGCCGTCCCAACCCCAAGGGCCGCGCAAAGACCGATCGCTCCCTGAGCTCCAAGCGCCAACATCGCCCGGCGTCCGATCGGCGTCGAAAAGAATCGGTCGATCCTGTGATCTGACGATTGAATCATTGAGGATCACTTCACGAAGCACGTCGCTCCATCAGATTATGCGAACGTTGTGCTACGGCATCCAGAGATACATGAACTGCGGTGTGCCGCCCCTCACCATCGACAAGACATCCAAATTGGCCAACCCCGTAATACCCGCACTCGCCCCGAACAGGCGCGAGTAGATATTATTGTGATACTCCCCCCGCCGCCCATAGGTCACGACCCGCGCTTCCGTGAGACCGGCTTTCTTCTTGGCCATAGCGATCGCGTCGTCGAGATACCCGATTTCGTCGATCAATCCTACCGCCTTGGCCTGATCGCCTGAATAGATCCGCCCATCCGCCAGCTTCTTGATTTGTTCAGCCGACAGATTGGGGCGCCCCTCCTGTACCACGGTCAAGAACCGTTGATAAAACGAATCGATCACGCTTTGAAAAATCCCTCGCTCCTCCGGTGTCATAACCCGAAAGGGTGAGCCCATGTCCTTGCGGGGGCCGGACGTGATGGCATTGGCCTCGACACCGACTTTTTCAAGCAATCCCCTCGCATTGACGGTCAGCATAATGACGCCGATACTGCCGGTCACTGTCGAGGGATGGACCAAAATGCTGTCCGCCGCCATGGCCAGATAGTAGCCTCCTGATGCCGCCACATCCATCATCGAGGCTATCACGGGAACCTTCTGCTTGGCTTTGAACTCCCGCAACTCGTGATACAGGATGTCCGAGGCGGTCACCGTTCCGCCGGGGCTATTGATGCGAACGACCACGGCCTTGATCTTGTCGTCCTTCGAGGCCTTCGTCAGCTCCTCCTTGAACGCGGCCACCATGTTCGGATGCGGAATGATGCCTTCTTTATCTTGCGCGTTAATGACACCGGACAGATCGAGCAACAGCACCTTTCCCTCTCCCGTGCCGCTGAGCTGCACTTCCTGCACCGGCCCCGACGGCTCGATGAGATTGACCGTAATGCAGCCGGATTGGAAACCGATGGCTGCAAGGAGGCAGAATCGAATACATGTTGAATAGACTCTATTCATGCTGTTTCTCCATCGACTGAATAAACTCGGTGAATAAGTACGCGGAGTCATGAGGACCGGGAGAGGCCTCGGGATGATACTGCACCGAAAACACCGGGAGCTTCACACAGGCTAATCCTTCAACCGAGTGATCGTTCAAACTCAGATGTGTCACCAGAGCCTGACCGAATGATGTATCGATGATAGGCGGTCGGTCCGGTATCGCGCTGAACGAGCCTGCCACCGCTACGGCAAAGTTGTGGTTTTGCGACGTGATCTCGACCTTTCTCGTGCGAAGGTCCATGACCGGATGGTTCGCCCCATGATGGCCGAATTTCAACTTATAGGTCTTGAGCCCCAGCGCAAGTCCCAGAATCTGATGCCCTAAACAAATGCCGAAGATTGGATAGCGCCCGATCAGCTTCCGCAACGCCTCAACCGCGTAGGGCACTCCCTCTGGATCACCTGGACCATTCGACAGGAATATCCCATCAGGCTTGAGAGTTTCAACCTCCGTCGCAGTGGCTGAGGCCGGAACGACGGTCACGTCGCATCCCACATCGACCAGCCTCCGAAGAATATTCAGCTTCACCCCGAAATCGTAGGCGACGACGTGCCACCGCCTGGCGGCGCCGCCCCCTGACTTGTCGCTGAGCGCGGAAGCCCACTCGCCCGATCCTTCCGCCCACCGGTAGGCCTTCCCGCATGTCACGGCTGCCGCCAGATCACGCCCGACAATGCTCGGAGCGGCCTTCGCCTTTTCAACAATCCGGCGAGAATCTCCATCGACATGGGTGATAAGACCCTGTTGCGAACCATGTTCACGCAAGTGGCGGGTCAAGGCTCGCGTATCCAGCCCCTCGATACCGACGAGCTTCGCCTCATGCAAATAGGCTTGTACCCGCTGCCGGCTGCGCCAATTACTCGCGAGGCTGCTTGCCTCTTTCACGATGAATCCCTCAGCCCAAATCTGCCGCGACTCGGCATCTTCCGGTGTCACCCCATAGTTTCCAATATGGGGGGAAGTCATCGTAATGATTTGCCCCTTATACGAAGGATCGGTCAAGACTTCCTGATAACCGGTCATGGCCGTGTTAAAGACGACTTCTCCCACCGTCTCCCCTTCGTATCCAAGGGCACAGCCTTCGAAAATCGTCCCGTCTGCCAATGCCAGCCACGCTTTGCTCACGCGAGCGCTCCTTCCCGATCGAGAGACCGTTTCGCCTTGATGCCGATCAGAAGCATGCCCAGTAAAAGATCAACCATGTAGATCCAGCGAATCGGCTTCAGCATACGAAACAACGCTTCGAAGGCCGCCTTCTTTGCCGCCTCCTCGTGCGCCGCAAAGGCCTGCGCTTGAAGCGCCGCGGCAGCGGGATGCAACCAAACAATAATCATTCCCGTAATCACCGTCATCCCGGCCAATACGATCGTCTCGCCCAGACCGACGCCGACCGCCGGACTTCCACTCCACCAGCGATACCACAATCCTGCCCACAGGACCGCCAAGGCTCCAACCATGAAACGATGATAGCCTTCAAACGCGCGCGTGACAAACAACCCGCCAGAGTCCTGCCCGCCGAAGGTATTAAAGACTGCGGGAATGACCGCTCCGATGAGCACCAGTCCGCCGCCGACCCAGATTCCCAGCGCCAACCATTCGAGCGTAAGGCAACAGACCATCCCCCAACGAGACATGCGCCGCATCAAACTAGGGCTCTGCCCGATCGGTTTCGAACACGACCCGGCCACTCACGATCGTCGTCGTCACCCGACCCTTCACCTTCCATCCGGCAAAGGGAGTATTTCGGCTTTTGGAGCGAAACTTTGCCGGATCGACCTCCCACTGTTCTTGCTGATCGACGATCGCCACATCGGCATCGGCCCCGACCGCCAACGTGCCTTTAGTCAAACCGAACGCTTTCGCCGGAGCCGTGCTCAACTTATCGATTGCCGACTCCAACGACAAGACCCCCTCATCGACCAGCGCGAGGGTTAACGGCAGTGCCGTCTCCAATCCGACGATTCCGAACGGCGCTTCGGTAAATCCCAACTGTTTTTCCTGCGAAGCATGCGGAGCATGGTCTGTGGCGATGACATCGATCGTGCCGTCGCGAAGACCTTCCTTGATCGCTTGGACATCCTTCCACGTCCGAAGCGGGGGATTCATTTTGGCGTAGGTATTATAGCCTCTGACCGTTTCCTCCGTGATCGTAAAGTGATGGGGACAGGCTTCAGCTGTGACTTTCAGCCCGCGTGACTTGGCCTCCCGCACCATCCGAACCGATCCTTCCGTACTGATATGCGCCAGGTGCAGCCGAGCCCCGGTTAATTCCGCCAGTGCGACATTACGCGCGACCATCACATCCTCCGCCGCCGCCGGCATCCCGGGGAGTCCCAGCTCGGTCGAGATGGCCCCTTCGTTCATACAGCCCCCCTCGGCGAGATGCAGATCTTCGCAATGATCGACCACCGGCACGTCGAAGGCCAGGGCATACTCCATCGCCCGCCGCATCACGAGACTGTTCATCACCGGCTTTCCGTCGTCTGAAATTGCAACACAGCCGGCGCGCCGCAAATCCCCGATCTCCGCAAGCTCCTTCCCTTCCGACCCTTTCGTAATCGCGCCGATCGGAAAGACGTTCGCCAGCCCGGCCGCCCTTGCACGATCAAGCATCAATTCCGTAATCGCCTGGTTATCATTGACGGGATTCGTATTGGGCATACAGCAAACTGAAGTAAATCCGCCAGCCACCGCTGCCGCCGCGCCGCTTTGGATCGACTCTTTGTATTCGAAGCCCGGCTCCCGGAAATGAACATGGAGATCGACAAAGCCGGGAAGGACCAGTCGTCCGACAGCGTCGATTTTCGTACACCCTGCGGGGACCTTGAGGCGCGGGCCCACCGCGACTACTCGGCCTTCATCGATCAGCACGTCTGCCACACCGTTGAACCGTCCTGGATCGATCACATGTCCACCGGCAATAAAAATAGTCACCGTTCAGTTTGCTCCCGACATGAGATAAAGAATACCCATGCGAACCGCCACACCGTTCGCAACCTGATCCAGAATCACCGACGACAAACTATCGGCCACCTCCGGAGCGATCTCGACCCCTCGATTGATCGGACCCGGATGCATCACAATCGCTCCGGGATCGGCCAGCTTGACCCGTTCAGAGGTCAAGCCGTAGAGCCGCGCATACTCCCGAATAGTCGGAAACAACGCAATTCCCTGGCGTTCGAGCTGCAAACGCAGCATCATGATAACCTGCGCGCCGCGCAACGCCTCGTCGAAATTGTAGTAGACGCGCGCGCCCAGTTTCTCCACGCCACAGGGCATCATCGTCGGCGGCCCTACCAGCCGAACCTCCGCCCCCAACTTCACGAGCGCATGAATGTTCGAACGCGCCACCCGGCTATGCGTCACATCTCCGACGATCGCCACCCGCAGCCCCTCGAACGACAACCCGCGCTCGCGAATCGTATAGAGATCCAAGAGAGCTTGGGTCGGATGCTCATGCCATCCGTCTCCGGCGTTGATCACGGAAGATTTCACCCCGAGAGCCAGGGCTTCGGCGGCGCCGGCCGAGGGATGGCGCAACACGATAATATCCGCCTGCATCGCCTCGATATTGCGCGCCGTGTCGAGCAATGTTTCTCCTTTGACGACGCTACTCGACGACGGCGAGAAATTAATCACATCTGCGCTCAGCCGCTTCGCCGCCAGCTCGAACGACGTGCGCGTCCTGGTGCTGGGCTCGAAGAACAAATTCACCACGGTACGTCCCCGGAGCGCCGGGACCTTCTTGATTTCCCGGCCAGTCACCTCCTTGAACGAATCGGCCGTCTCCAAGATCAATCGAATCTCATCCACCGAGAGAGGGGCGAGGCTCAAGAGGTCTTTGCGTTTAAGACTCATCGTACCCTCCACCTTAGCCCGCAGGGTTCATGAACGTTTCTGCTGCAATCGTCGGGCTCTCGACGCGGCTCAACGATTTTGCGATGAACCGTCATAAACTAACCCTTAGAGATCACCACCCGATCGTCTTCACCTTCCTCTTCCAACAACACCTGAATCTTTTCTTCCCGCGATGTGGGAATATTTTTTCCGATATAGGTCGCCTTGATCGGCAACTGACGATGACCTCGGTCGACCAAGACAGCCAGTTGAATTTCTGCAGGCCGGCCCAGATCGATCAATCCATCCATTGCCGCGCGAATGGTCCGGCCCGTAAACAGCACATCGTCGACCAACACGATAATCTTGTCGGAAATATCGAATGGGACAGACGTTTTCCGGAGAATCGGCTGCTCCTTCCGCAAGGAGAGGTCGTCCCGGTAGAGCGTAATGTCCAGTTCACCGATCGGCACCGGTGCCGCTTCAATCTCTTGAATCCGTTTCACCAGTCGATGGGCGAGATGCACTCCCCCGGTTCGAATCCCCACCAGGGCCAAGTCTTTTACACCCTTGTTGCGTTCAAGAACTTCATGGGCAATACGAGTGAGGGCGCGCGCGACGTCTCCCGCATCCATCACCAGCCGCTCGCTCTTTCGGTCAACACTCGGCATCATCGCCTCACTCTCACCATGGCATCCGCACAGTTCGCATCTTCCAGCAGGCATAAAAAAACCCTCCCATCGAGTTCCGACGAGAAGGTTAAAGTCTGCCGATCGACACAAACCTGATTGAAGTCCATGAACACTCCTTGCTCACCTCGCAGGATGAGCATTAAAGGTTCATGCATCTTACGGAGGCAGGAGGAGCTCTGTCAAGGTGCAAGACGGTTTTGTGGGTGAATTACCACAACACCCGTACACCTTTTTTCTGTGAACGACGGGATGGAATCTATCCCAGTGAAGAGATCACCCCCGCGGCCTGATTTCTTCTAATGTGAATTGTTTCGGAAGCATCACCGGCACCACGATGCCGATGGGATCACCGCGCTTGATCGTCGTCGGCTTTGTGAGTTGCAACAGAAAGTTGGCGGTGAAGGCGTCGTAGTCCTGGAGCCAGTTGTACATATTCGGCGTGCGTTTATACTCTTGAGTCTTCATCCCTTCCCACACAAAAAACGTCCGATCGGGATAGTGGTAGAAGTGGTTCGGCACGTCCTTCATCATCAATCCCACCTGCTTGGGATAGTAGAACCGAATACCGCAACACAGCTTGGGATACCCGCTGTTTAAGATCAAATCGACATAGGTGTCTGAAAACGACTTGTAGCCAAGAATCCGTTCTTCCGGCAAGATCGGCGGGGCTTGCCACTTGACCCCATCGGCCGTTCGTCGAATCTTACAGTCCGCCGGAGACCGAATGAGCCAGCCGTACTGGCCGACTGTCCGCACCGGCCCACAATCGTCGGGAATCACTTTGTAGCCCTCGACTGCCACAGTCCGTTGCTCGTCCAGCGACATCCCGGACAACAACGGCCGGTGCGGAGCGAAGTCGAGCTTCAGCCGCTCCGGCGCGATAGCCGTCGAATACTCCCGTTCCCAATAGACGATGATCTTGTCGCCAGGCTCCCCGCCCGCAACCTGTTCTGGATTCAGTCCGCTCATTTCACCGACCGTAATCTATCGGGGACATCCGGTGCAAGCGCGTTAGACTTTCCTGAGATAGAACAGTGTCAGACCTGCCTTGAGCGTTGCTTTCGGAAGAATGGTGCGATGCATGCGAAACGTGGGAAGCTGTTCGACCGATTCTTCCCAACACACGTGGAGTCCGTGAGATGTACCAATCTGCCTAAGTTGGGCTGGGCCGACGACGAACGCATGGCCTCCTCCGCGAAGCGCTCGGCTAATTCCCTTCATGTATTCGGCCAGGCTGGCCGGTAGATCTCCGCTGTCATAGGGCACCCAGTGGTAGACCACGTCATAGGAGCGCGGCGTTTCCCTATCGTGCAGCCCCACGTCCGAAACGAATCGAATGCGCGAGAGCCGGTCCCACCGCTGCAGCTCGTTACAAATACCCCAGAGTCGTTGTGCCTGTTTTTGCGCAAAGGCCGGATACCGGACCAACACTGTATAGTCTCTCGGTCGATCGAACGCGATACAGGTCGAAACCACGGCATCGCCGTTATCGATACGCACCCGCTCGGCGCGTGAAAGTACCGAGCCGACTTCTCGATCGTGCTCGCCGATATCCTGTATGTAATCGGCCACGAACGGTTGTGCCGCGCACTCACCGATTTCAGATTCGTCTTCCGGATAAAGCAACGTCGATCCATACGCAGCGGCAGGCGGGATGAACGGAGCCCCCTGGACAAAAACCGACCGCCAGTCGACTGGGCTCATGGCCACTGGCTCACCGGGCTGTTCCAGGCTCCCTTGCGGCGGGGTTACAGCCAATGTCGTCTCACGATCTCGATCCTTCAGGATGACATGCCCCCCGACAATTTTCGCGCTTCGATCGCAGGGGCTGAATCGACGGCCTTGGGAGCTCATGTAGGGCAACCCCGTTGAGTCTGACGCGATGGTCACCTTGTGCAACAGGCCGCCCTGAAAGGTCAGGCAAACATCCGCGCGCTGATCGACATATCGAATCGGCGGTGTGGCAGCCGGCAGCCAAGTCACGCGATTGGACTGCTCAGGATCCATGAAGAGGGTGAATGGATTATTCCCCTCAGGCGACTGCGGGGTAAAGAAACTACTAAACAACCGGAACGCGGCTTCCGATGGATAGGGAGGAATACCCCGATAGCGCAACGGCCGTGGGGCCGAGTTCGTCTCGTTCTGATCGTCGTAGAGGCCTCGAATCAATTCAAAGACCGCAGACCCGGTTCCCGGCAACAGCGATTGAAAAAGTTCGACGACAGGCAGGAAATCGATCGAGGGCCAATGCATCGCTCCCATACAGGACATGAAGCGAGCTCGCTCGAAGTCTCCATCCTGAAGCACATAGAAGGCATCTTTTCGTTGACGGATCGTTGCTCTACCGGTCGGCTCTATCAGGAAATCCTCATCCCGATAGAACCATCGTACGTCCTCGGTCGGCACTCGGAGGGCCTGCGCGGCCATCGTCCGTAAATCGTCAGCCGTGAGCCGTTGCCAGCCTGGCTTGCCCGCGAGATTGAGGCTGGTCTCGTTCACCAAACCGGCCGGCTTCAACCCAACCCATTGCCCCCAATCCAGACGCATCCTGGCGCGAAAGAGAGCGGGAACGCCTGAAGCGTCAGTCCCCCACTCGCATTCATGCAATGGGTTTCCTTCCGGATCGGTCGCCAGAAACCGGCGGCCATCAGGGCGATAGAAGACAAGATGCCCGGTGGCCTGGCGGACGACTCGTCCGCGCGCCTGTTCGAAATCCTGCGCGAGGGAACGATTGGTCGAAAAATGAAGATGACCGGAGGCAGTCAGTGCGGCACGATGTGAATCGGGGAGCATCTACTCGCGGACTTGCCCGCTCCCCATGACGACAAACTTGAAGCAGGTCAGTTCTTCCAGACCCATCGGGCCTCGGGCATGGATGCGGGACGTGCTGATCCCGATTTCTGCACCAAGCCCGAACTGGTAGCCATCGTTCAACCTGGTCGAGGCATTCACCAACACCGCGCTGGCATCGACCTCTCGCAAAAACCGCATGGCCTTGGGATAGTCGGACGTCACGATGGATTCCGTATGGCGCGAGCCATACTTGGCAATATGCTCCATCGCCTCATCGACATGCTTGACCACTTTCACCGCGAGGGTGAGATCGAGGAATTCTTTTCCAAAATCATCGTCGCTCGCGGGTTTGGCCGAGGATGACAGTTGACAAGTTTTCTCGCAGCCGCGGACTTCGACATTGGCCGCCGCCAACTTCTCAATGAAGGGGGCGAGCCAGTGACGCGCAACAGCCTGATGCACCAAGAGCGTCTCCATTGCATTACAGGTCGACGGCCGCTGCACCTTGGCGTTGAAGCAGATCCGCTCCGCCATAGCCGGATCGGCGTCGGCATCGACATAAATGTGGCAGACGCCGGCATCGTGTCGGATGACGGGGATCGTGGCGTGCTCAGTGACGACGCGCATCAACGATTCGCCGCCGCGCGGGATGATCAGGTCGATGTAGCGATCTTGCTTCAGTAAAAGAGGAACCACCTCACGGTCAGGCCGCGCGACAAAACTGATCGCTCCGGCAGGGACGCCGGCTTTCTCTGCCGCCTCCGATAGGATCGTTGCAATCGCGGTATTCGAATGGATGGCCTCGCTTCCTCCCCGAAGCACACAGGCATTTCCGGATTTCAAACAGAGCGCGGCGGAATCCGCCGTCACGTTCGGACGGGACTCATAGACAATGCCGATGACGCCGATCGGAACCCGCACACGCCCTACTTGCATCCCGTTCGGCCTGGTCCACATCTTCGGCATCTCACCGAGTGGGTCTGGGAGTGCCGCCACCTCGCGCAGGCCTGCCGCCATCTCGGCGACTCTTTTGTCCGTGAGACGCAGTCGCTCTGCCATCGCCTTCTTCTCCGGCGCAGTCCCGAAGGCAGCCAGATCGAGTTCATTTGCGGACAGCACCGCATCCCTCTGCTCTTCCAACGCCTCTGCCATCGCAAGAAGAGCCTGGTTCTTCACCGAAGTCGATAGCGTAGCCAGCCGGCCGGCGGCCCCTTTGGCTCGCGCGACCAATTCGGCGACATATTCTGGAATCGGCATGGGCGCAACCGCTTCTACGCCCGCTGATTCGATGGGTTCGACCGATACATCCGCTTGGTTACTTGGATTAGGCACCATACGAACTTTTACCTCATGACATTGGGACAGGATACAGCGGGAGTTTCAATGCGGTCAAGGCGGGAGGAAAGTTGATCTGGTTTATTTTGTTCATCTGGTTGGTTGAGTTCAACCAAACAAACCAAATAAACAAGAGAAACCAAACAGCATCCTGCTAGATCACTTGTCTGAAGTATTCGATCGTGCGAAAGAGCGCATCCTCGAGCTGCACTTGAGGTTCCCATTTCAGAAGCGTGCGCGCCCGGCTGATATCAGGCCGTCTGACTTTGGGATCGTCAGCCGGAAGCGGATGGTGGGTGATCTGGCTCGATGACCGGGTGAGTTCCAAGACTAATTTCGCGATCTCCAAGACAGTCAACTCACGCGGGTTCCCGATATTCACGGGATCATGCATGCTGGGCCCGTCGACGTTCTTCTGTTGTGTGACGAGGAACTTGCGATCCGTTCGTTGTTCGACTGTCTTATCTGAATCCAGCAACAATAACCCGGTGATACCGCGGACCAAGTCGTCCACGTAGCAGAAACTCCTGGTCTGAGATCCATCGCCAAACACACTCAACGGTTTCCCCTGAAGCGCCTGAACGATGAAGGTTGACACCACACGTCCATCATTCGGCCGCATACGTGGCCCGAATGTATTGAAGATGCGCACGATCCTGGTATCGACTGCATGATAGCGGTGGTAGGCCATCGTGAGAGCTTCTGCAAAACGCTTGGCCTCGTCGTACACACCACGGGGGCTGAGGGGGTTGACGTTGCCCCAATAGGATTCAGGCTGAGGGTTTACCAGCGGATCCCCATAGACTTCAGACGTGCTGGCCAAGAGAAACCTCGCGCCCTTCGCCTTGGCGAGTCCGAGAATTTTGTGCGTACCCAGGGCGCCGACCTTCAACGTGGCGATAGGAAATTCAAGATAGTCCTGCGGGCTCGCAGGTGAGGCAAAATGCATGACGGCATCCAGTGGACCATCAACATGCACATAGTCGCACACATTGTATTTGACAAAGGAAAATCGCTCATGGCCGAACAGATGGGCGACGTTCTCAACCCGTCCGGTGAGAAGGTTGTCCATGCAGGTCACGGAATGTCCGGCCTGCAGCAACACATCGGAAAGATGACTTCCCAGAAACCCGGCTCCGCCTGTAATGAGAATGCGCATAAATGACTCTTCTTTTACTCTTCTCCCATCGCGAATGCCATGAAATTTGCGTGAATTCGGCAGGAAAAGTTGACACTGGTTACGGATTCATGGTCGGCTGCGCCTGAGAGGGTTGGGCAGCTGGAATGCTTCCGCCGGGAGCGATCGACGATCCCGGTGCCAATGGCGCCACAGCATTGGGCACAGTCCCTTGCGGCACGATCGGGGCCGAGGAAGGACTTGGGTGTTGAAAGACCCAATCGCGATAGGTGGCGCGTCCTTCGAAATGCCGAACAACAAGGGGAAAGTCTTTCTGTCGAAATGGCTTTGCGCGACTCTTGCTTCGAACCCCCATGATGCCGCCGGTGGGTGCCCGAAGATACTCCCATTCCCCATACCCCATCGGGTCAGGATAGACCTTGCGCAAGAAGGGTTTGGGTAATCTCGTGAGGTCTGCCAGTGTCTGGGGGTAGACCTCTCCTGGCATCACACGACCCGCCTTGATCGTCGCGGAATACAATGCGAGGGCATTCTGAATCTCGACTCCTTTAGCTAAAAGGTCCGCCTCACGCTCCCGTTGCACGATGGCCTTCCATTGTTTCGCCGCAGCCGTCGTGGCAATCCCGATAAGAACGATCGCAAACATGAGCATGAGGTAGGTTACCCCTCGCTCATTCATGATGTGTTGCCGGCGGCTGATGATCATTAAACTATTATGGTTGTAAGGGAGCTTCTTCGGAGAGCAATACCGTATGTTCCACTCGCGCCTGACGATCTTGCAACGTCACACTCTCTTGCGTGATCGCTTTCACCACAACCTGACTTTCTACAGTTTCTCCAGTCCTGACGACATGGACGTCGTCGTTCTTCGTGAGCACAGCCATTTCGCCTTTCTTCCGCCACCCCTCCTCCATACGCACGAACCCGAGATAGTGGAATTGCGCCAATCCTTCAAGAGCCGCCTGTTGATGCTGCGCCTGCTCCAAGCCAGGATCGGACTCCGACTGGTTTATACTAGCAACTCTCGTGTCGTCGGCGCGGGGCGGAGCAAAAATATTGCGCGGCGGCGTAAAGGTCATTTCCCGTTGAGTCCGCGCGGCGGCGAGGAGATCGAGCTGCACGCGCAATCCATCGACGACTCCACGGGATGCCCTCGACGCGGAACCTGGACCACTCACGTTCGTAAGCGGCACACGCACAGGCTCTGCCATGGTCATCCATTCCCAAGCGACAATTCCCCCCCAGAGCAGGCCTAGCCCAACCAATGCCGCTATTTTTTTCTGATTCGCCGTGATCATGCCTACACACTACTGAGTCGTAGACTTCCCGGGCTCGCCTCGAAGATATGTGGCGATCTTAATGTCGAAGGTCAACGTTTGATCCTTCTGAGCGTCTGAGTGCACAAGCTCCAAGTCCTCGATGTACACCAATTCCTCTGCCGTTTCCACGTCATAAAGAAACCGGCGAAGATCCTCATACCGGCCTGTCATCGTGCCCTCAAGAACACCTTTACTCGTATTGGCCACTGATGTCGCCTCAGTCTTGTAGGAGAGCGCGGGAAGCGTCACACGATCCCGCTTCGCCTCCTCGGTGATACCCAGCGCCAATGGGGCGAAATCCCGTTCCACCGGCAAAGCGGACCATACCTGCGCCAGCCCCTTCCTCGCTTTCTGAGCCTCCTTATGGTGTGTGAGTTCTTGACGGGCTTGATTCAACTCCAACTCCACCTTCGCCCGGCTCTGCTCGGCCCCATCAACCTCAACGGTGCGGACCACCCACAAGATACCGGTCAACAGCAAGACCAACGAGAGCCATGGGATCAAGGTCCCGTACGGCTTTCGCAACTGTTGGAGGATGAAATCCATCATGTCGCTCTACACACCTGGTTGCCGATAACGCAACGTCAAGTCGAACTCGACCAACCCGTCTGACCCCACTCGATGCTGGCCCAGCACAGGGTCGCGAAAAACCGCGTGGTTTTGTAACGTGACTGTCAATGCCGTCACATCTTCGACCGTCACCGCCAACCCGGTCATGTGTACGATCGCGCTCCCGGGATCCAGGCGTATGCTTTTGATCGACACCTGCTGAGGAATAGCTGCCTCTAGAGCGGACAGAAACTGTGTCCAGGAAAAATGGCGTTTTGTGAGCAGCTGGTTTGCCAAACTGACTTCTATCGGCAGCTGCTGCAATGAAGGCCCTGAAAGATCGATGCCTTCCTGTTGGGCCTGGGCAAGGAGCTGAGCGTCTTGCGTGCGAACCTGATCGAGACGTGCTTGCAGGTCCTGCCGATCGCGCACGGCCATGATGGTCTGGGACATGCTCCAGATGATTGCTATCCCTATGACCCCGCTTAACGCAATCAGTGCCAGGCGGGAAGGCGCGAGATACCACCGGTATCGGTTGCTCAGTTCGATGTGAAAATATCGCGCTCCTCCTGGTGTCACCAAGATACTGTTCGTCCGTCCGGCGAACATACGGAGCGATGTCCGTCCAAGCGCCATCGTCTACATCACCCCCGCCACAACGGGAAGCGTCGCCCATGACGTATTCCCGCCGTCATGAGTCCACCCCATCCGTTCGATCGCTTCCCAGTTCAGTCGCTCAGTCGACAATCCAAGTTCTCTGTTCAACGCCTGTTCAATCATCGGAAATGGGCGGTCGCCTGCAAAGACAATCTCCGTCACACTCAGGTCAGGATGATACTCTCGGCACGCGCGAAGAGACGCCGCACATTCTTCGACAATGTTGCCAGTCAAGTCTCCATCAAGGTCCTCTTCATTTTGTAAGCCTTCGGCGCTCAACAGTTTAGTCCGAACAAATACCAATCGACCTTCCTGTATGACAAAGCAGGTCAACCCGCCGTCCGATACACTGACCCAGAGCAAATCACGACCCAACCGCCTCCGGCCGCTTGCCGCTTTCAGCCAGAGATTAAACAGACGAAAACTGGTCACACCGACTTCCTGCGGAAGCAACCCCATCGATTCACAGAGCGATTCGTATTGCTTCAAGATGGCTTCTTGAATCGCAACGGCAAGGACGACATGGGAACGCTCGTCTCCTTTCCCATGTGAAGGGAACCTCTGCCAGACAATTTTGGCTCCGGTGAGGGGCAACAGCTGTTCCTGCCCTAGGCGCCAGCGAATCAGCGCCTCTTGCTCTTCCAACTGCGCCGGGAGTTGTTCCAGTTGCAATAGAGTCGCGCGCACCGACAGATCCGGCAACAACAACACGATCGGGCGCGGAACGTCAGCCAACCATACACGCCCTGCGAATCGGATATCTCGACGTGGTCCTGCCAGCGACCGAAGACGACCTTCGACGGCAGGCATATCCGTCAGGTTCAGATCCATAGGGGACAGCTTGATAGCCCCGACAGGCATCGGCGAGACGACACACCGGTAGCGATATCGCCCCCGCCAAGTGCGGACGGCTTCTCCCCACGCGATGCTCTGCGCGCCAATTTTCAGGCAATGTCTCGGACGACTGGCGGCTAACCCCCACATCGCTTACCCTTCCTCGCTAAATGTCACTCGATTGATCTCGTGCAAGGTGGTGGAACCTTCCAGCACCTTTCTGAGCGCAGACTGCCGCAACGTGATCATGCCGCCGGTCACCGCGCGATAGCGGACCTCGGAAAGGGGGCGCTCGGCAAGAATCATTTCCTTGATTTCATCGTTCAGATCCAGAAATTCCGTGATGCATTTTCGCCCGCGATACCCAGTCCCATGGCACTCCTGACAGCCTTTGCCTTCATAAAATGGCACATCCTTATACTCCTCGTAATCGAGACCGGATTCTTCCGCCAACACGTTATCGAGCTTGACCACCACGCGACAGTCGAGACACACCATTCGAACAAGCCGCTGCGCTAACACGCAGTTCAGCGCAGCCAAGAAGTTGTAGGCATCGATCCCCATCGACGCGAATCGTCCGATGACATCGAACACATTGTTGGCGTGCACCGTCGTCAGAACCAAGTGGCCGGTGAGCGACGATTGGATGGCGATTTGCGCAGTCTCTGCATCGCGGATTTCGCCGACCATGATCTTGTCAGGGTCATGACGCAGGATGGAACGAAGCCCTCGCGCGAAGGTCAGGCCTTTCTTCTCATTCACGGGAATTTGCACAACCCCCGACAACTGATATTCGACCGGATCTTCGATCGTAATCAGCTTATCTTCCTTGATATTCATCTCCGTAATCGCCGAGTACAGCGTCGTTGTCTTTCCACTTCCGGTCGGCCCGGTCACGAGCACCATGCCGTAGGGCCGCGTGATCGCGCGCCGAAAACGCTTCAGATCCTCCACATTGAACCCAAGTCGTTCCAACCGTAACGTCGAAACACCGGCAGTAATCGCCTCGCGGTCGAGAATACGAATGACGACCGATTCACCGAATACGCTCGGAAGGATCGAGACGCGGAAATCGACGGTCTTTCGTTCCAGCCGCATCCGAAAACTTCCATCCTGCGGCACCCTCCGCTCAGCGATGTCCAGATCCGACATGACTTTCAGCCGCGAGACCAGCGGCGCATGGAGACGGATATCGAGCGGCTCCATCGCCGGAACGAGGATCCCATCGACCCGTAACTTCACCTTGGTGGCGCGATCGGCAGCTTCAATGTGGATATCGCTGGCCCGACGCTGCATGGCGCTGAGAAGAATTGAGTCCAACAATTTGACGGCAGGACTTTGGTCCTCTCCGGCTTGATCGATCGTGAGGATTTCCTCCCCCCGCTCATCTTCCTTCACCAACACGGATCGATACTCCGCCTCGAGCTCTCGAAGGGCTTGGCTGGAGCCTTCACTACGTTCCAACGCCGCCAGAATCGCACTTTTTGGGCTCACCACCAGATCCAACGGGCGCCCCAAGAGCAGTTCCAACTCATCCAGCGCCAGAAGATTTTGCGGGTCTGGGATCGCGATGGTCAGACGGCCTTGATGCTCCGCAATCGGTATAAAGGGATGCCGCTGCATGAGTTTCACCGACATGGAATCATAGAATGACTGGTTGACCCGGAACTCCGCCAAAAGATCGCAGGGCAACTCAAACTGGGCCGCCAACGCACAGGCAAGCTGATCCTCGGAGAGAATTCCTTCGCTCACCAAGGTCTGGCCGAACGCTGCCGTCACACCACCCAGTCGGCTGAGCACGTGCTCAAGGGTGTGTTTCGGCAAAATCCCTTGCCGTACAAGAACATCCGCCAACGTTGGCCGCGTCACAGTCCGTGACATAGGTTTCTACTCACCTCCAACACATGCGCGTAAGTCGAGCCGCGCAATCACCGCCAGCGCTACACTGCTCCAGCCATTTGAAATACCGGCAGATACATGACGATGACGATCGCACCCACTAACACCCCCATAATCAATAGCAGCATCGGTTCAATCCACGTCGTCAACTGCGTGAGCCGGAGATCCAGATCTCCTTCGTAGAATTCAGCCACGTCATGCAACATCGCAGGCAACGATCCGGTTTCCTCTCCAACCGACAGCATTTCCACCGCCAATTTGGGGAAAACTTTGGGTCGGTCCAGTGCGGCGGCCAAGGTCGTTCCTTCGCGAATTTCTGCGACCGCGCCGGCAATTCCGACGGATACATACCGATTGGAGATCGCGCCCCGCGCAATAGACAACGCCTCCACAAGCGGAGTGCCTCCGGCAAGGACCGTCGCGAGCGTGCGTGTGAGTTGAACCGTATAGTGCTTCACAAAAATCGACCCCATGACAGGCAAGCTCAATACCAACCGATCCACGACAAGACGTCCTGCCGGTGTCGTATAGTAGGCGCGACTTGCAAGCCCCAGAGCGGCAAGCCCCACGAGTCCAGGCACAACGTACGCTTGGCCCCCGGTCACTAAGTCAAGTAACAGTTGCGTGGCAACCGGCAGGGATTTTGACGACTCCGCATAAACCGACACGAATGTCGGCACGACATAACTCAATAGAAATCCGATGACGGCAATCCCGACCAGCACAAGAAAGCCCGGATACGCCAGCGCTTTCGAGACCTTCTGACGTAGCCCAATCATCAGTTTCAGATAGGCAATGAACCGCTGCAGGACCTCTCCCAAGTTCCCCGATTGTTCTCCGGCTTTGATCGTCGCAATGTACAATTCTGAAAAATGAATCGGATGTTTTGCCAGCGCTTCCGAAGCCGACGCCCCGCCGCGAATATCTTGCCGAACTGTCCGCAGGGTCTGTTGAAATCCTGAATGGTTGGCTCGCTCGATCAAGAGATCCCACACCCTCAATACAGGAAGGCCGGCTTTCACGAGGGCAAGCAATTCTTGATTGAATACCAAGAACTCTTGAAGTGGGAGCTTTCCAAACGCATGCCACCCTGAACCCAAGCCGATGGTGGCCGCACCTCGTCGCTGTAACCGAAAAACGAGAAAGCCCTGGCCCTCCAGCTTGGCCCGGACGAGGTGCTCTTCCTCTCCCTCAACTTGTCCATCGAGAGTTGAGCCATCAGGACGGGCTACTCTGTAAGCAAATACAGGCATGATCAGGCGTGTACGAATGTCGGGCCGATAATCGGAAATGCCGGCTTACGGCGTCGGTGCGTCCTTGCCGACACCGCCCCCTGAAATGGGCTGATCTTCCGGCAACCATAGGACCTGGCCAATGACAATCCTATTGTCGCGCAATTGATTGAGGGCCCGCAGATGTTCTAGTCGAACACGATACTTCTGCGAAATGCTCCAGAGTGTGTCACCTGGGTTTACGGTTACATATGCAGTGGGAGTCATCGGCTGATCACGCTCTAACGAAGGCTTACGGTGGGCCGGCGCGAGCGTCACAGCAGGAGGGATTGCTATCATCTGCGGCGTCTCCGGAAGTCCTGAGGGCTGATTTCGCTGTGCGAGAATCTGCATCGCATTCTGACCCCTGTCCATCGCGCTGCTGGACGCCAGTGGGGCTGCCTCTTGCCTGTTATGAGCAGGGCTCGATTTCCCTGCTCTTGAGATCTGCTTCTGAAGCTGCCTCATCTGGCTCTGCAATTGAAGGCTGCTTCGAGACGCATGCGCCCGCTCCGTCCGAGCTGCGGCCAGTTCTTCCCGTTGCAGCTCGATCACCTGCCGTGCTTCGACAACTCGCCGTTCCGCTTCTCTAACTCGTCCCTCAAGCTGCGCTCGGGCAACCTGAGCCTCTGCCAATTCCTTGCGCCGCGCCTCCAAGTCATTCCGTAACTCAGCAGCGATCCGTTGGGCATCTCGCACCGATGCTTTTAACGTATCTGTGGTTAGTTCAAGGTCGACCACCTCCGGCTCACGCATCGGCTCAAGTTCGCCACACCCGGCAAACAAGGCAGCGGCGAAGCCGATAGCACAGAGCACGCCGCCTCGCACCATCGGATATCTGGTGTCAGTGGTTTCAATCGAAGTCTGGAGCGCTCTGTAATGACCGTTGTGCCTGGACATCCTTACCAACGATTATAGGGTGTACCGTTCGTTCCCACATACTCGGCCCCTGAAAAAATATCGACGACGCCTCCCTCGACGGGATCGGTAATCTCTTGCCATGTCGTCGTCGCACCGGTGAAGGGATCTGTTGGAATCCCCCGTAGGTATCCGGTGCCCGCCAATGCTGACAGAGACGGAGGATATTTCCCCTGATCTGCCTTGTGCTGATCCAGCACATCGCGAAGTGTCGAGAGATCCTGACGCAAGGCAGCCTCTTGGGCCTTCACCACCGACGATCGATACGAAGGCACCGCCAGGGTGGCAAGAATGCCGATGATCGATACCACAATCATCAGCTCGAGCAGGGTGAAACCATGTGCGTCCCCTGCTCCACGCTTACCAATCTCGATACTTCGTTCCATCTAATGCCATGTCCCGACTTTGCGTCATCACATCGTAGACGTCATCCCCACACCAGCTCGATGCGTTCGGCGCGTCTTTGTAACACCGGAGCGACCAATCGGCCTTGCCGGTCAAGGGGTCGAGGGGGAGACTCCTCAAATAGCGCTTCGTCGTCGTGCCTCTGACCGTCGCCTCTTCACTCGTAAGCTTGATGCCCAATAACCTATCCAATGATTTTGGATATCCGTACACACTCGTCACGTCTTTGCAAGTGAGCTTGTTCTTCACACATGCCGGCCCCAATAAAACGTCGCCATCGCGATTCCAATCCAGCTTAAACGTGTCGATGGCAGCTCGCATGATTCTCAATTGCTGTCGCAGGTCTATTTCATGAGTCCGTTTCGCCGACAGGCGGCTGAGCGGCATCGCGATAGAGGCGAGAATCATCACAATGGTCAGCGTGATCATGAGTTCCAAGAGTGTCATGCCTGATTCTTTCACCGTACCCTCACAATACCTTTTCCTTCTTGAAGTGACGTCGTAGACGATTCCGCGGAAGAATCCACTAATACCACTCGCACAGGAGACACCCCCGGCGCCTTGGCATAGAAGGTGACCGTGACAGTCCGCCCTCCTATCTGTCTCGCTGATGGCGCGACTTTGAAAGCAACGGTTCCTGCTCGCGTATCGAGACTACTGGGCGCCTGCTCGCTCAGACCGTCCGGTGGTATAACTTCACCGTTCAATATCTTCCTGAATTCCAGCACCTGTGGATCATACTGAAGCTGAAATATGCCTTCTGCCGTAGGGCGAAGACGTTCGTCATTGATGGCAAGCTTAAATTCTTTCCCCAGTTGGATCACCGACTCGTCCGGTCTGATCGAGGCAACCGCGCCCACCGAAGCCAACGGTGTGAGCGACGCTGCAGGAGGCTTCCCCACCATTCCTCCTTTTACAGTATCGCCCAGTAATGAGACGCCGGCGCCGGGGCCACTTCCCATCAAGGAAGTTTTCTTCCCCTGCGGCGTAAACAGCGGGCTCGTAGCATACGTTGAATCTGTCCCTGACCAGAACACCTGCTTACCAAGTCCAGGTGGAGTCATTCCTGGAATGATGTGCGGCGTGATCGTCAGGATCACCTCGGTGGTGATCCGGTCGGTTTGAAAGGAACTCAAGAGATTGCCGATGACAGGGAGATCCCCAATCCATGGAATGGTGGTGCGGGTTTTGCGATCCTCTTCTTGGATCAACCCTCCCAACACAATGGTTTCGCCATCTCTGATATTGAGCATAGTTTCCGCGGTCCGATTGCCGAACTTAAACTGGGTGATGAGGGGACTCTGTTGGAGAACAACTCGCTCGCCAAGACGAACGACTTCAATCTTCATCTTCAGGGAAAGTTCATTCGCCAGATGGATGGAAGGCTCAACGGTCAATTTGACTCCGGTGTCGCGGAATTCAATCGAGGTTACTGTCGAGGTCGTCGGGACAGCGCCTGTCGCAGCCTGTCCTGGAAGCACATTCGTTGTTGAAAGTAAGATCGGTTGCTTGTCTCCAACGTTTATCTCCGCTTTCTTGTTGTTGACCACGCGAATCTTGGGAGACGCGAGAGTCTTCGCATCGGTAATTTGCTTGAGGAAGTCCAACTGCACGCTGGTCGGAAGCTTAAAGAGGTAACTGTCCTGACCAAGGCTCGTGAGCTGACGATACGTGAACTGCTGGCCCAGCTGGCCGAAAGTGAAATTCGTCAGCGAGGCCCCTGGAGGCACCAAAGCGGCTGCGACTGATTTGGGATAGGTCAGACCATAGGTCTGACTGACCGTGCGATCGACTTCCAGAACCTCGACATCAAATAACACCTCGGAGTCCAGCCGATCATTGGCCAGAATGAGCTTCTCGGCCATCTCGAGTTTTTCCGGTTGGTCCCGGATAACAATCGTGTTCAATTGTTCGTTGGCATGCATCCGTTTAGAATCCAGCATGCTTTTCAGCAACACCAGCATGTCTTTCGCTTTGGCGTTGGACAAGTAGAACGTCCGAATCATCAAGTCTTGATACTGTTCCTGCTTCTGCTTGGTATTGGGGCTGATAATCATGACGCCCGGGGATACAGTTTGTGCGAACAGACTATTGCTGTTGAGAATGAGATTGAAGGCCTCTTCGAACGGCGTGTCCTGAATGCCGATGGTCACAGGGTCATTTCTGACATCCTTGTCGAAAATGAGGTTGATCCCTCCGGCCTTTCCAATCCCTTCTAAAACTTCTTTGAGCCCGGCATTGCGGAATCGAAGCGTCACCGGCTGCTTCCGCCGATCGCCGCGGTTCAACGCCTGCTGCTCCTCAGTGATTTTGGAGATACTCTCGAGGGGTTCTTTGAATGAAGGATCCAGCTCAGCTGCTCTGGCATAGGCTTCCATGGCCTCGTCGGCCCGACCGAGCTGGGCAAGTCGATCTGCTTCTCGATTATGGCCTCGCGCATCGGTCAAGCGAAGCGCTTCAAGCAACCCCGATTGATGATCGGAGCTGGACGGTTCGATGGTAAGCGCACGCTTGAACTGTTCCGCTGCAAGATCAGGCTGATGTTCTTTGAGATATGCCCGCCCCCGTTCCTCGTATGAGGACGCAGCTCGTTCTTGTGCCATGGTATATTTGCTCTGGAGTGTGGGATTGAAGGGATCTTCCTTCAGCGCTTGCTTATAGGCGAGACTGGCTTCTTCCCAATGACCTGCGGCGAGATGTTGATCACCTCGCTTGATATCAGGTGAATTGAAATAGGCGCATCCGGCAAGAAAAGCCATGGCCCCAATGGCACACCAAGGCCCCACTGCGGTACGTCTGACGATGTTATTGCTCAAGCTATTCATCAGCCACACAACAAGGCCACTGCCAAAGGAGAGAACCAGGGAAACTACTTGGAATTTTCGTGCCACAAGCAATCTATAGCAGCGTCTGTCAGGTGGGGCAACGAGAATCAAAAACTCTGCAGATGGTGAAAGATGGGTACTCTGTCTGCTATGTGCTACAGCAGACTCCCAGTGTGAACAGGCCAGCTTCCCCTACTTTTCAGGTATCAGATCACTTGAGGAATGCCTGGCACAGGACGGAGATCAAGGCGGCCTGTCGCCCTCTATAAACGCCAGTACTTGAGCGTCTTGGGCAGTTTCGTCTGATCAAGCAGACATTTGACATCAACAACTACACCCTCCTGCAAACTCCGAAGGGGTTTGAGTAATTGCTGCAGACCCATCTCCGCATACGCGCGATGGGCCACCGCAATAATCAGCCCATCGACATTCTTCAGTTCGTTCCATTGCTGAAGATGAATGCCGTATTCAGCGATCGCCTCTTCCGGTTCTGCGATCGGATCATGCACGAACACTTGAACCCCATACTCACGCAACTCTTGGATGATATCGAGCACCTTGCTGTTGCGCAAATCCGGCACATTCTCCTTAAACGTGAGGCCTAAGACTGCCACCTTGAGATCGTTGACTTGCCGGGGAAATTGACCGAGCAGCTTGATCGTTTGCTCCGCAACAAATTTTCCCATCCCGTTATTGATGCGCCGACCAGCCAGAATCACTTGCGGATGATAGCCAACCGATTCAGCCTTCGCGGTCAGATAATACGGGTCTACGCCAATACAATGTCCTCCGACTAATCCAGGGAAAAACTTCAGAAAGTTCCACTTCGTTCCGGCAGCCTCTAAAACCGACTTGGTATCGATTCCGAGTCGATGGAAGATGAGTGCCAGCTCGTTCATCAACGCAATGTTTAGATCGCGCTGTGTGTTTTCGATCACCTTGGCCGCTTCCGCAACCTTAATGCTTGAAGCCCGATGGACTCCAGCCTTCACGACGAGTGCGTAGGTGTTCGCGACGATTTCAAGCGAGTCTGCATCTTGAGCCGACACGACCTTGACGATCTTCTCGAGAGTATGCTCCTTGTCCCCCGGATTGATGCGTTCTGGTGAATACCCAACCTTGAAATCAATACCTGATTTGAGGCCTGAAGTCTTCTCCAGGATAGGAAGACAGATATCCTCTGTCACTCCCGGGTACACCGTAGACTCATAGACAACGATCGTACCGACAGACATATTCTTGCCGATCAATTCCGAGACTATTCGTAGCGCCTTGAGATCCGGCTGGAGCGCTTCATTGATCGGAGTTGGAACAGCCACAATGATGAAGTCGGCGGCCTTGAGCTCGGTAGGCTCCGAAGTATAGTGCACATCAGCGGCTTTGAGGTCGGCAGCCGACACTTCTCCCGTTCGGTCAAAGCCCTTCTGCAATTCTGCAATCTTTGCTTTATTGATATCGAACCCGATGACCTTACCTCGCCTGCCAAAAGCCACCGCGATAGGAAGCCCTACATAACCTAGTCCAACAAGCGCGACCTTTCGTTCGTTTTCTTTCTTTTGAGCCATGAATCCTCTCCGATTAGTTGTTAACAGAATGACAGAACGCCGTGTTTCCGTCAACGAAGTCGAGTGAGTTCTTCGTAAGGAACTTGTTCATATTGGCAGAACATGTTCACCCAACCTTATAATTCTTCTTCCAGAATTTTTTTACTATACTTGCATCCTCAAACAGCCCCACGGGTGGACACAGAACAATAGGTATACCAGCCTGGAGGGCATCCTCCGGCGCTAGCAGGATGCTGAAAAAGTCCGCCAGCGTTATTGTAAGGTCACGGCTGAGATGAAGAAAGTCATGCCTCCGCTTAACCTTGACCTACGTCACTCGCTGCCTGCCTGTGCGGGACACGTAGACAGGCAGCCTTGCAGTGAATACTCGCCGCCTATTTCCTAACTTCCCAGCTTCTCAGGTCAAGGGGGCAAGAACACCAAGATCAGACTACCAAGATGACCTTACGGTTGAAGTAGCCGGGGACTTAGGGTACAGCAGGACTCGCGTGTGAGGTAAGGCTACGGCCAGGGTTGTTCCATGCCAACCGTTGTACTTGGACAACTTTTTCTCTCCGTTGCGGAACGACCGGTCTCGTTAGCAGCCCCTCGCTCAGTTACGGATCGTCACACTCGATACAGGATACCACCGATCCGCGCGCTTTCCTTCGATAGCGAGATCGACGTGAGCGGAACGGCCGTCTTCGGTCAGGATGGCTACGTCCAGGGAATAAGTTCCGGCTGGAACTTTCTCCGGCACCGCCTCCACATCCTTGACCACATGGGACACTCCCGGCAGCCACCGCATGAGATTGGCCGGGCTCACCCATTGAGCCACCACCTGATCCAAGCTGGACCTGAGGCGGTAGGCGAGCGGCCAGGGGTGGTAGAAGGGAGCAACGCCCACGTTTTCCCACCGCGATTGCAGGAGCAGCGTACCACCAGGGCTCGTCTCCGCGGTATGGGTCATTTCGCAAATCACCATCCGGTACCCGAGTTTCTTCAGGAACTCACCAATGCGCGGTTTCAACACGGCTGGCACGGGCGCGGCTCCCCCGTTGAAAACCGACATGTGCCACTCCAGTCCCTTCTGAAGGATCAGGTCGATGTCGAAGCCCTTGTCATACCAGTCTTGCATCACACCGCAGGCCTCGAACTGTACGGGACCGGTCTTCCAGGCGTTCCCGATCACCGGATCTTGGGCGGCGGGGCCATAGACGTTTTCCATGTGATTCCAATTGGAGCTGAACATGCCGTAATCCCCAAAGCAGTCTCCGCGCCAGCCAGCCCCGCGAGAGACCGCGTACTCGAGCTGGCCGCCGACAAGCATCACGAGCGGCGTGTTGGGAAAGTAGGTGAAGTACCAGTCTGTGATTTTGATCTGATGCTCTTTCTTCGGAAAGAACTGCTTGCATTGCGCTTCCACTCCCTGACAGCAGGCCGTATTCCATTCCCCCCAACAGCCGACGGAGCCGATGTCTATGTGATCGATGTCGGGAGAGCCAGCATACCGCGCTCCGAAGGCTTTAATGAGCCTCTCATGGTAGTCGAGGAAAATGGGATTGTTGAAATCGGGGAAGGTGCCATCACTGACAGGGACGCTGGCAACTCCTTTGTTGAGCAACCACTGCGGGGGCCCCGTCTTGTACTCCGCCACGATACGGAACGCGAGGGACTCTCCCTTGGACTTCGCCTGCTCGATGACGCGATCGACAAGGGCAAAGTTGTACTCCCCTTCGACCGGCTCGAGATCCGTCCAGGACCAGCGGAAATAAGCAACGGTCTGGCGGGGGATATCTTCAGGCGGGGGTGGGTTTCCGAAGCCAAAATGGAAATCGGCGAACCCCATGCCGGGGTTGTACAAGATGTCGTGGATCTCCTTAGGTTGTACCGTCACCACCGGCCCCAAAAGGGGAACTTTGGCGCCCGGAGCCGTGCCGGGGATGCTTCCCAAGCCCGAGTCGATCGGAACGCCCGATTCTCCCGATTCTATGGTCCACAGAAGCAAACCCAAAATCATGAGCCCGGTCAAGGTCCACCATTTTCGTTTCATCATGCACTCCTACTTCTCCGCGTGGTTCGTTCACTTCACAAGACGAAAAGAGGACCTTACGTTAATTGAAGGCCCGGCGCCCCGAGAGAAGGTGTCAAGCATCTGACGTCGGCCTCGGAACTCACAACGGCACAGTTATAGTACGAATACGGAACGAATCGTTTCGAGTACAGTTTCTCTCGACCTTCGCGTCACTCGCCGAGTAGCTGCCTGATCATGGGCTCCATGCTGTCGGCCCACACTTGATACCCGCGCTCGCTTGGGTGAAGGTAGTCCGGCATAAGGTCTTGCGAGAGTCGTCCCCGGTCATCGAGAAAGCGCTGGCTGAGGTCCAAGAAAAAGATATGTTGGTTGTCGGCATAGGCCTGAAGGTGGCCATCGATAGCCGCGTTGACTTTGCGTAGTGGATCGTCCGCCGAGGCGCTGCGGGGGAACACACCCAGCAACAGAATCTTGGTGCATGGAAGTCGGATGCGCAAGGTTGCGAGAATCGCCTGAATGCCTGCAGCCGTCTCCTCAGGAGAATCGTGGCGCGCACTCGTGTTGTTCGTGCCGATCATCAAAATCACCAGCGTGGGGGCAATGCCCTCGATCTCTCCGTGGTCCAGCCGCCACAACACGTGCTCGGTGCGGTCGCTACTAAATCCCAAATTCACGGCACGGCGATGCCCATAATAGGCGTCCCAAATACGGCGACCCTCACTCGCCCATCCCTGCATAATAGAGTCCCCGATCAGCAAAAGGTCAATGTTGCCCTGGCGGATATGCGCGAGAGTGTCCTCATGCCGGGCAGTCCACCAGGATTCGGTTTGCGGGACCGGCACCACCGACGCGGGCTTAGGGTCCTGGGCCCCTGTGAAGATCGGCTGAGCGAGAGTGATCCACAAGGTGATAACGAGCAGAACGAGATATCTCTGAAGTTGTATGCGGTGGTATGTCATGTGAGCCGGCCTGCCACGCGCTGCGAATTATTGGATTGCAAAGCCTGACGTATACCTTGTCTCCTAATAAACTGACAAGCATCGCAAATCCGTTTTATCGTAAGTGGGATGCTCGCAGCCTCCTTCCTAACTTCTCAGACCAATAGGGCAAGAACACATTGTCGTACTATCAGAACACCAAGTACTCTTGTCTAGCCTTGAAATAACTAACATTACTTATAAATACGTATATATCTTCAATTTATTAGAATGCATGCTGCATGTAATCATGTGTTCAAATCTTTGGATATTGCCTTCCACGCATACGCCCGCCTCGCCTTACGCATACCTGGCAGTTTTGGCAGCTTGATACTTCAAGTTATTGTTTTGAAATGTTAATTCGAAAATAAAGAGTCGATTGAGCGTAGCTCCCAACCAGGGCATTACTCTTGCTCAACCTCCTCACTGACAGTGATATCCGAAGCTTGACGAACGCATGATTCGGATCGTTTGCCCCTCTTGTGTTAAGTGCACGGAATACCTTTCAGTTGATGCATGCACTGTCGGGTACTGAAATACGGAGGACCTAGACTATGCACCAAGTGATACGCCAACGGCCCATCGTAATTTGCGCGATCTCATTAGGCCTCATGACGGCCCATGTATCACTACTTCAGTCTATTCCTTGTGCCTCCGCGCAACAGTTGACAGGACCTGCTCACCAAGGAAACAACGGAATAGGCTCTCAAGGGCGTCGCATCGAGAGCCTTGACCCCACCCTTCTCTACCCAACGAAATCCTTGGAGAGGAAGGACACGCAAACTTTGACTTATAAGCCGCACCGGCTAATTCGAAAGCCACAGAACGCTCCCGTCGCGTCCGTCGAGCCTTCCCCATCTAGTTCTTCATCTATCAGCTCCTTACCACCCCCGAGCATGTCACTACAAAACGACAACACAATTTCTCAATCTAAGGAACCTTCATCGTTTACTAGAAGTGCTGGACCAACCGTGCCTCTTGCGACCGTGAGCGTCGCACCAACCTCAGTAACAACCTCTGGAGCCACTGCGGCTGGCACAGTATCAACCGGAACTACCCCACTGGCCGCTGCAGGCTCGGGTAACTCCTCCGCCTCAGGAAACGGAAATATCGGTGGACGATCGATGAGCAAATTAGCTGCGGAGATGCCGGGGTTAGCACAATTGATGTCGCCGGCATCGACATTTTCGGCACCACCACCCACAATCAATCCGGCCATCGGCGCCAGCCCCACGGCCCTCTCCTTTACCGCAACACAGGGTGGGGCCAACCCGGCCAATCAGACCGTCACCATCAGTAACACGGGTGGCGGCACCTTGAACTGGAGCGCCAGTGAACCCGCCGCGTGGTTAACCCTGAGCCCCGCCTCGGGCACCGGCAACGGCGCCGTCACGTTGAGCGCCACCACCGGCACCTTAACGGCGAACACCTACACCACCACCGTAACACTCAGTGGCGGCAGCGGCGTGACCCCCGTCCCCGTCACCTTCACGATCGCAGCCGCGCCCGTCCCGCCGGCCATCGGCGCCAGCCCCACGGCCCTCTCCTTTACCGCAACACAGGGTGGGGCCAACCCGGCCAATCAGACCGTCACCATCAGTAACACGGGTGGCGGCACCTTGAACTGGAGCGCCGGCGACAGTGTTACGTGGTTGTCCCTTAGTCCAGCCTCAGGCACCGGCACCGGTATGGTGACCGTCAGTGTGGCGATCGGCACACTGACCGCCGGCAGCTATAGCGGAGCCATTACCGTCAGCGCGACCGGAACTCCGTCCGTCACCGTCCCCGTGACATTCGCTGTCACAGCAACGCCAACCATCAACTTAAGTCCATCAAGTCTCAGCTTTACTGCTACTCAGGGAGCTGCAAACCCAACAAGTCAGACTGTGTCTATCACGAACACGGGAGGAACGCTCAGCTGGTCCGCAAGCGACAATGCATCCTGGCTATCAGTCACTCCCGGTTCCGGTTCAAGCACCGGAACGTTGTCCGCAAGTGTCAATACTGCCGGTCTAAATCCGGGAACATACAATGGCACGATTACCGTAGCGGCAGTGGGAACGACTTCGAAGACGGTGGGCGTGACACTGACTGTGAATCTCGCGACGACTTCCTCGGCCACATTGACATGGAACCCCAACACGGAAAGTGATCTGGCTGGCTACAAAGTGTATCGAGCCACCGCCTCCGGCGCCTATGGTGTACCGGTTGCGACTCTTTCAGGAAATGTGACCAGCTATGTCTCGGCCGGCCTGCAGGTGGGGACCACCTACTATTTTGTGGTAACTGCCTATGACAGTGCCGGCAATGAAAGTCCGCGTTCAGCTGAGGTCAGCAGGAGTATTTTCTAAATGAGAAGATTGGTCCTTTTACTATTCTTTAAGGACAAGTGGTTAAGCGGATAGCTGTTGCTTGCCGAACGTTACGGCAATAGAAGGTCCACGTTGCCAGACCGACAACATCAAAGAGGTCATATTGCCGCAGTTAGCCTTGAAGAGGACTATGCTCAGTCTTTGAGAGAATTTCCTATATTGCAAAGGTAAAAGGCTTTTACATAGAAAAAGATTTTGCCAAACTAATCCGAGGTCTTCCGCCAGCTCAATGTGTTTCGAGCATATCAGTAGACGAAGAATCCAATTCTATGGTTTGCCAAACGACCCCGTGATCGAGAGACGGACCTCCCCCAGGCCGACAACGGCGATTCTTTGGTCTTTCTGACCTTCACCGGACATACAATTATCCTTTCAACAAGCCATAAAAAACCAAGCGGACATTTCTAATTTGGATGGATAAGAAAAAATAACTTATTGATTTACCGCATAATGCGGGGTACCCTTGCCGACCCGAATGAAGTATGCCTGCTGAATACCGGTGACCGATGATGGACGTCGTCGAATGGCATAATCAAAATGATGTGGTTTGGGACCAATTTGTCTTGAGCGCATCCGATTCAACCGTTGCTCATCTGTCTGGTTGGCATCACGTCATGACAGGCACCTATGGTCTAAGGAATTTTTTCCTTGGCGCCTTAGACAATGGAACAATACAGGGCGTCCTTCCCCTCACTCTCGTCCAAAGCAGACTATTGGGGAACTGTCTGGTTTCCATGCCGTTTCTGGACTATGGTGGTGTGTGCTCTAATGGGAATCAGCAGGCAGAAGCCGCGCTTGTACTAGCGGCGCAAGAAATAGCCTTGAAGCACTCTGCGGTCTTATCTCTTCGGTACTTACGCGATTCACACCTGCAGCTGCCATGCTGGGATGACAAGGTGACCATGTTTCTCGATCTCGCGCCTAATGAAGATGCCACATGGAAGCACCTCCCTTCCGAACGCCGCAATCGAATACGCAAGGGGCAGAAATATGGGCTACAAGGATCGATTCATGGGATCGAAGGCCTAAATGACTTCTACAGAGTGTTTGCCGAAAACATGCGAGATCTCGGCTCACCTGTCCATAGTCAAAGATTTTTCCGCGAAATCATGAGGTGTTTCGACAAGCGTGCCCAAGTCTTGTTGATCCGCTTGGGAACTGAAACTGTTGGAGCTGCCATCATGCTGTCCTACAACGGCATGCTATCTATCCCCTGGGTATCGTCGTCTCGGGCATTTTTCGAGAAATATCCCAATCAGGTCCTCTATTGGGAAGCGATGCGGTATGGTATTGCTAATGGCTGCCAGATACTCGATTTTGGCCGGTGTTCGAAGGGCTCCGGGACTTTCGAGGCCAAGCGACAGTGGGGGGCCAAGGCTGACCAACTACATTGGTACTACTATCCGGAAACGACGCGTCCGCCTGGCGACGATGTAAATCGGTATTCCTGGGTGGCCCGGATCTGGAAAAAGCTTCCTATACCGGTAGCCAATGTTATTGGCCCATGGCTTCGCCAGAGCATACCCAACTGAGTAGGCTTCGATTGCACTCGCCATGACGCTTGCCCTCCTCAATTAATTATCCGCGGAGGCATAGGCTTCAATACGGGATTTCGTAATCAGGCGGACAACGTAGTTGGGATATTTTATAGTGGATCTGGTTAATCTAGACCGAACAGAGCCGCCATGATTATGGAGCAGGGGGTTTTCGAAAGAAAACAATGATGATGTCGCGAAGACAGCTTAGACCATCATACTTGCTAATGAGACGTGAGTAGGCAACCTCGATCCTCGTTAGCGTCGGAGAGAAACTCAAACTCCCAGGATTACACTTGAAGTACTCATGTCTGACCAGTTCGAGACCCGCACGAGCCCCCAGTTTCTTGAGACTCCCGAGCGTATTTGCTCTATACCAGGTTGGAAAAACGTCAGCAGGATCGATGTCATACAGGACTCTATTCACAAACTTATGAAAGCTGTAAGGAGTAAGGAATGAAACAATCATGAAGGGATCCCAAAGATTGGGAGTCATGACGGCAAAAATGCCATTAGGCTTTAATATTCTTGCAGTTTCATGAAACATCTTTTGCGGAAATTCCAGGTGTTCCAGCAATTCCTGATTCACGGCTAAATCAACACTCGCTTCCGGTAGAGGTATGTCGTAGACACTACCCTGAAGAGGGTGATGAATCGTCAGGTTTGAGAACACACTTTCAGAAAGATCAAGGCCATAACTGCGACGGGTAAGTTCCTTGTAAGAAATACTGGTCTCCAATCCACGCCCACACCCTAAATCGATCATATCTAAATCCGGATTCAGATAAGGCACCACTAACTCTTTGAATCGCTCTGACTTTGAAAGGTATGTCGGGTAGTATTTCTTAATGTACTGCCAAGATTTAACTTTTGCGTTCTGATGAAGTGCGAAACATACACCTTTTCTGTTCTGCATTACAGCCCTCCTTGGGCATCCAGCAGAGATTTGGCAGAAGCTGTACTATATGACTGGAGTAACAATCACATTCACTCTAGCTCAGGTTTGGTCCCCGTGGTTTTAGAGGCTATAATTGCATCCTAAGTTATTGAATCCATTCGCTACAGGCCAGATTTTCAAATTCCAATGCTTATGGGGGAAAAGGCATCAATTTTGCTCCTGCATGGTCAACCGTATAGAAATACCATGACTCACTCTGGCACAATACGGCTGACACTACAAACATGACAGGGATTATAGCCCAACAACGCTGGGACTCTGCTCGTGTGGCGAACAAGAAGGAGTATGAAAAGTGATATGTCTACGCGTGTGGCTTAGTCTGGTGCTCGTGCTGCTGTCATCGAACGCCTTCGGCGAGGTGCTTCACAGGGTGAATTGGGAATCCTTGCCTGGACCCCCATGGAGCTACACCGGGGGAAGCCCAAGTATAGATTGTTCAGTAACCCCCTCTCCGTCTGGAGGCTGCGCTCTCAGATTCACCTATGATGCGGGGTCCTATTCCAGCAGTTTCAGCGGCGGACGTGCACAGATCAACTTTCCGACCTCCTACAACGAGCTCTGGATTGGCCATTGGAATCGGTACTCGTCGGGATTTGTCTGGAACGGCAATGGGACCAAGATGGATTTCCTCGTGCTCGCCGATAAAGGCCAATTCAATTTTCATGGGAATATGGCAGTGGGCTGGAAAGGGAGCCCGAGTGCACCGACCTCGGTTACCTCCAATCAAATCGTCTGGGGTCCGACGACGCAAGACTTCAGCGTCAGCTACACCGCCCAAACGAATAATTGGGTGTGGGTGGAGGAGCATTTTGTCATCAATACACCAGGACAAGCCGATGGACTCTATGAGTTCTACGTAGATGATGTCCTGAAAGGCCGCTATACCGACGTGCCCTATCGGGATTCGTCCGTGACGAGTGGATGGGGCACGTTCTACCATACAGCGGAATGGGGCGGGGGTGGAGGGACGGTTCCGGCACAGCAGTACTGGTGGGTCGATCAAACAGTCATCTCAACCACTCGGATCGGCCGGTCTGGTTCAGCGTCAGCGGGGAGCGATATTACTCCACCGGCTGCGCCCTTGAGCCTAAGAATTCAGTGACCGCTGGCGAGATCGCTTTGGCAGTTCGTGAGTGAAGAGTGACCGCAGTTGGTAAGAATAATTGGTGCTGACCTTTCGCGAATACTTGCGCGTTTTATCTTCTTCTTACAAAATCTTTTTTCCCGAGGATAAAGAATACCGATGTCGCACGCCCTGCATAATAGAGAAAGTACAATACCACCAATTGGAACACTCGCAGGAATCCAGATGAAAGACCTCCCCTATACAACGCTGATGCCACCAGCAATGCCAACATTCCTAGGGAAGAGAGGATAAGAAGAGTGTCCTTCTCTTCAATCAATCCAATCACCCCAAGACAGATTGTGATTAGAAACACAAGTGTCCCTAAAAGGGGTTTGTCGAATAACTTCTGTCGAATTGTGCCAAGTGCTCCAATACCATGCCAGACTTCTCGCAAAACAAATTGGCGTAGAGTTTTGGGGTAACCATAATGTGCTACACCTACACCTGGATCTGAAATAATGCGAACATGGTTGCTGGCACGGAGACAAAACTCGTAGTCCTCCCCCGTCACCAAATTTTCGTTGAATCCACCGAGAGAATTAAAAATAGACGCGGGAACTACAAGGTTTCCGGAGTTGATGTACACAACATCATGTCGCTCTGTTGGTATCACACCAACCCAAGCTCCCTCCACCCATGTTCCATCGTCCGGCACACGGCATCTTGATCCACAAATACACAGAGTCTCCTGGATCAAGTTGACTGCGTTCTGAATCCAAGAGAAGTCCGCGGCACAATCGGCATCAATAAAGGCATAAATACTACCCCGCGCGTTCTTTGCCCCAATATTACGGACAGCAGACACATGGACGCCCTGCACGCTCAATACGATATCTGCGTATTTCCTTCCAATCAAAATGGTGTCGTCTACTGAACCGTTGTCAACGAGGATGATCTCATACCGCTGCCGCGGATAGGACTGGTACTGGAGAGTTGTTAAGCACCTCTCAATATAGCCTACCTCGTTACGAGCGGGTACAATAATTGACACGAACGGCAAGGATTGGAAAGTTGGCGGGTCGGAAATCTGCATCTCCACGGCAATGGCCTTCAATGCGAAGACAGGGAATCCACGTATGGCTGCGGCGAGCGATGAGTGGCATAGCGTGACAGGCGTGCCTGGATGGTTGCGGCCACAAGAGGCAGAACTTCATCAGCCATCCGTCGGCTGCCAAGATCCGTAAAGTGGCAATCGTCAAAGTAGTGATCGAGGTCCTTTGGAATGCGTGCGTCGAGATCGAGAAAGCGCACACCGTGTTTCTGCGCGATGGTGTGTTGCGCTGCGTTGTACCGAGCCATTTCGGTAACCAACCAGCGACCTGAAGGACGCACACGCCCCGCCGGTGTCTCTACATAGAACCACAGTGACGTACGCTCAGCTTCACTCATGTTCTCCTTCCACAGCACCGGTTGGCCCAGTACGACCGCATCGATACCCCGCTCATTGAGCATCGCCAACAACGCCTCTGTGCCGTCTTCAAACTCTCGCAAGGGGTCGGGTTCGCGCCGTGGCAGCTCGACATTAGGATATTGTTGATATTCGCGCCGGAGAATAGGCAGATTCTGGCTGTGCCATTCAAGAAGCCGTCCCTCGCGACGGAGACGCCATTCCTGGAATATCGTACGCAGCACGCTCACGCGCTTGCACAATTGGGAAAATGTCTCGCACCGGGTCCAGAAGCCGCTCTTCAAGCCCGGATCTCGGCGGTCGATAGAAGCCAACCGATCTGACAGTCCTGTATACACATAGTCGGGACCTCCATTGAACGCCAGATCATTGATTCCCATAAGTACGATCACGATGTCGGGTCGAAGCCCATCAACTTGGTTGGACATGCGCCAGACTAGATCCGGCACACGCCAGCCTCCCTGAGCCAAAGTCGCCGTCTCAATCACGACGTCCCGGCCGGAGAACCGCTCGACGAGCTTCAGTTGAAGCAGCCCGCACCAGGTAGTGGCCGTATCCTGCGTCGGTTGATCAGTGGTGGAGGCACCAACGCAGAGGATGCGAACCGCGCCTGGTAGCTTGTGAGCAGGATCAAGGCTCAGTCTGCGCAACCCCAAAGCATCACGCTCGTACAGAATTTCTTGACGAAGGCCCGGCAACGCCTGCCTGACGTGAAGCGAGATCGGTCCTCCATCCGGACTCATCGGAGCGAACAAACGGAGTGCGAACTCAACTCCCATTACCAATACCAGCACAGCCAAGACCGAGACCACCACGACTGTTCCTAAGCCAAATGAGCTCTTCAAGGGAACACCTTGCGTTGATGCGAAAACAGATCCAGGCTTACTAAACACGTAGTATGGAACGCACGGCAAGTGGGACTAAAATAGTGTTCTTCTTTGCCACATGGTAGCATGCAAGATATCCACGTTCGGACACGCACAAGACGGAATGCGCGAACCCAGAAAATCAACTGGTACTGATTATCCCGCCAGCGACACGCCAATGAGTCCCCACGGGCGTCTTGCATTTCTCGATGGCATACGGGGCGTGGCGATTGCGCTTGTGGTCGCTGTTCACGCTGTCAGCTATGTCGGTCTTTCATTGCCCAGCTCTAGCGGGAGGTACAGCGTCATATTTGCCCTTGCCGTACCGCCATTTTTTACAGTAGACGGCTTTCTGTTCTGCCACCGAATGGCGAAACGGTCGCCCGTTAGTCATGGTGCTTATTTGACTTCGAGTGCCCAGCGTCTGCTGTTGCCATGGCTGGTGTTTAGCGTGCTGTACCTCGTATTACGAGGGACCTTCGAATCAATCACCCCCAGCGCCGAGCGAATTGTTCTAGGCCAATCTCCGGGTGGGCTGCTGATGCAGTTATACACATCTGCCGCTGCTCCTCAGTTGTACTTTCTACCGTCTCTTTTCCTGATTCGCGCCCTGGCCCCTTTAAGCTTGGCTTTGTTTCGGGCTCATATCTGTATTCTATTGTTTTTGCTCGGAGTATATACGGCCATGTTTGGCGAGTATCTTCAGGCCGCGTACCTTGACCTTTTCAGAATCTCCGGACTCGACCCCGTGCTCCATGCGCTCTGGGGTATGCAATATTATTTACTCGGCATCACGCTATTCAGAGTATGGTCGCACATCGAGCGCCACCCACTTGCAGTCTCGACCGGGTTTGTTCTACTTGCCCCCCTATTTCTGGCCCACCCTTCCTTGAAGATTCTGTTCCAATTTGCACTGATTGCCGGCCTTTTCAGTTTAATGTGGGTCGCTTCTCACCGAGTTTGTTTTCTCTCTCGAGTCGGCCGCCACACGATGGGTATATACCTGGTCCACGCGCCCGTACCCATCAAGTTATTTCAGTTGGTCTCGGACCACGTAGTGACAGCTGGAATCGCCTTTCCGTTTGTATGGACCTGCAGCCTGTTAACCTCCCTCTTCCTAGCTGTCTCAATCGGGAATACGCGCTTCGGAAGATTCATCCTTGGGCTCCCGCGGAGTTCCCACCGCCCAGCAGCTCCCCATACTGCGACAGATACTCATTGACCATACGAGAAAGACTGAACTCCTGCATCACATGAACATGTGAACGCTGCCCGATCGCGCGCGCGCTCGTTGGATTTTCGAGCAAATACATAATTCTCTCGGCCAAAGCGTCGACGTTACCAGGTGAAACTAAATACCCTGTCTTGCCATCTAGTATGATTTCGGGATTCCCGCCAACTGCCGTAGCAACAACCGGCTTACCTGCCGCCATCGCCTCCAATATCGAAAGTGATAGCCCTTCCGAATTGGAAGGGAGCACGAACACATCCATCGCTTGCAGCAACTCCGGAATGTCAGCTCGATAACCCAGAAACAAGACGTTGCGTTCTATTCCAAGTTTTTGAGCTTCCTTTCTTAGTTCACTTTCCAATTCACCCCTACCCGCAATAATCAGCCGGCAATCAGGCTTGTGACGCACGATCATTGACATAGCCTGAACAAGAAAAGTTTGACCTTTAACGGGATAGAGGTTCCCAACCGTCCCTATGACAGGCTGATCCATGGTCACCCCTAGAGCCGAGCGGATCTCAGCGCGGATGGGGCTGGATTGCTCATACCGTTCAGTTGAGACGCCATTATAGATCGTTAAGATGTTTTCCAGTGGAATTCCCACATTGTCGGACAGAAATCTCCGACAATCCTCCGACACAGCTACCATCCGGCCGTTCCTGGCGACGAAGCGGTAAGCAAGGCGACGGTCCCAGCGTTTGTAGTAGTAGTTCTTTCCGTGTACCGTCGCAATTTGCGGAATCCCTGTGATGAGCGATACCAGGCTAGCATAGGTATTCATCGCAAATTCATGTGAGTGCATGAGATCAACACGCCGATCCCTCACCAAGTGGCAGACAGCCCAAAGCCAGTTTACATCTACTGTACGCGGCTGCGGAATGATGACCGTCTCGAACCCGCGCCGGCGTAAATCGTCGTTTAACCAACCCTCTTTGAGCAGACAAATGAGGGAACGATATTCATGCTTTGGTAGCGCCTCCACAAGACTGATGAGCATCCTTTCCGCGCCGCCCGGCCCGGATGTTTCGATGAGGTGAAGGATCGTCTTCATTGCTCGACCGAGACGCTATTGTTGACCGGTTTTTTGCTTGAAGTCAGGGATCTCTGCATGTTTCACGACCCGGGCCGGGTTTCCAGCGACCACGGTGTGGCTTGGAACATCACGCGTCACAACGGCTCCGGCAGCAATCACAGCTCCCTTACCGATATGAACGTTCTTAAGGATCATGGCATTTGTCGCGATCCATGCGTCATCTTCAATCACGACAGGCCCCACGTCATCCAATGTCATCGGCCGCTTCTCACGACGACGTATGGAATCAACAGGATGCGAGTTGTTATCGAATATTTTGACACCGGTTGCGATCAGGACATTATTGCCGATACTCACTCTGCATCCGACGTTAATCTCACACTGGTAGCCGACCGTGACATTCGAGCCGATAATCAACTCTGCACGCTCGACGCCCACAACGCCAAAACCCACGATGAGATTGTTCCTGCCCACAAACGTGACGTTATCACCGATTTCAATGTAGCCTTTGTTCTCGATGAGAGGATATGTCCCGAAAAATACAGTGTTCTTCCCGACCTTGTTACAATCGTAGCGAATGATTTGGTCAAAGATGGTTACGGTTTTGATCCATCCCCAACCTAGTTTGACGAGAAATCCAATATGCGAAATGAACGCCGCATACCACCTTATATAAGGAACACGGTACAGGTATAATCGGCGAAGATTCGCAGACCTTACAAGAACTCGCAGTAGGGGCGTCGTCATTTACTTCACTCCCCGTCACGGCCTAAGATGCGACGAGCTAGGACGATCGGACGCGGAACGTTCAGGGCAATGTTTACCGGACGAGCCCTTGGATGTGATATATGATTCCAGTAACTCAAAGCCACCCAGCCTCCAGCCAGGCGGCATTGAAGGTGCCGCTGAGCCGCTTGTATCCACGGTGCCGATTCACGATCAGGCCGCATGCCACGGTCTGATATCGATCACAGCTCGCGGGCCCGCGCTGATGCACTCTTTGTCGCAGATGTTCTGTATGGCCTCCTCCTAGAAGTACTTTAGTTCATGTTCCGACATCGCATGGGAGCACAACTCCGGTAAGCCGCGAGCATGTGCCAGTTATGCTTCCGCTCCCTGCGATCTCGCCCGCCCATGAGCCGCCTCCAGATCCGTTCCCCAAATGATTGACTGCTACTATAGATGGGCGGCCCAATCCGCTCGTATGGTTTGTTCCGCTCAAGCCACTTCAGCGCCTTATAGACTGCTGGTGACGAACAGTCATGGCACAGCAGCAGACCTCCAGGCTTCAGTAGTCGGTCGGCATAGTAAAGATCCAGAAATGTTAGCTCGAAGGAATGGAATCCGTCGATGAGGATCACATCATAAATGGCATCGCCCTCGACCTCTACCATCTTCGGTAGGACGACGTAATCAAAGTCCTCGATCAGCAGGTGCGCTATGGGGATCTGCCTCACGGCTTGGACACCAGCCCCTTCATAGCCACCCGGCTTGTGCTGGTAGGGGTCAATCGAGGTCAGCTGGCCATTGGTCTGTTCAAGATGCATGGCCTCTGCCATCATGACAGAGCTGGTGCCGTTCGCCATACCGATCTCCAGCACACGCTTCGGTCGCTCGCAACGAACCAGTTCGCGTAGCTGCAGTAACTCCACGCCGCTCATGCCGTCCCGGATGAACGCGTCGTCCGTAGTCTGACTCGCAGGAAATAGTCGCTGGATCAGTGTTGGCGCTCGACTCATGAATCCCTCCCTGGTCATTCAGCATTCATGTCGGTGCATCTCGATCCGGGATAGGTGTTCGGCACAGTTCACGATATAGCTGGGTATAGCCCCGGGTCATCATTTCGCTATTGAACTGTTCGCGCACCCTGTGGAAAGCGCTGTCACTGAGCTTCGTCCTCAGACCTTCATCTTCTACCAGGCGCATACAAGCATCGGAAAAATCTACCGCATTCCGGCTGTCCACCAGCAGACCCTGCTGCTCATGATCGATCATTTCAGGAATTCCCCCCACGCGGGGCGCAACAATTGGTAAACCCATAGCCATGGCCTCCAAGAGGGAAATTGGAATTCCTTCATGAATCGACGTGTTGAGATAGAGATCGAGTGACTGATAATAACTTGTTGGGTCGGGTCTTGGAGCGACAAATTGCACCGCATCCACTACATCTAGCGATTTCGCCTTGTCCATTAATTGCCGGCTTAGCGGACCATCGCCTAAGATACTGAAACAAACCCGCTTAGACCGCTTCCGAAGTTCCCCTGCGATATCTAAAAATAAGTGAAAATCTTTAACGGGGACGGTGCGCCCGACTGTTCCAATATGAAATTCGTCAACCATCCCCGTACGATGCCGATGCATGTGATCTAGACCAGCGATCCCATTGTAGATCACATCCAATTTAGAGCGACTGTAACCATATACCTTCACTAGAGTTTCCCTCATTTCCTCCGAGACCGTTATCACACGGGAAAAATATTTCTTTAAAAGAAAGTTGCTGATCATCGTCTTTAATCCCGGATAACCACGGATATGTGACCTCCCCACTACTGGCTCCGGCAACCCATGAACAGTGGCAACTAACTTGTCGATTCGCATCATACGAGCCAGGAGGAGAGCAAGACCGTGCTCCTTGTATCGATGCGAATGAATAATATCTATCCTTCGGCCCTTCAATAGCTTGTAGGTGTTTAGGCCAACCCGGAGAAATCCAGTCCTTGCCTCAGGAACGACATATAAATCTATCCCTGCGTCACGTAGTCGCGTCGCCAGGATTCCTTCGTTCAACCCCAAACAGATAATGCGGTGAGTCGAATCTTCTTTCAGAGTAGCAAGAAGTGTACAGATCATGACCTCGGCGCCGGCCCATAGATCGCCTGAGAAAATGTGAAGAACCGTAATCGGATTACTGTGCCTTTCCAATGGCGACATGGGTATCATTGAGTGTTCATAAACCACTGGAATCTATTGATAGCTGGGAGAGCACTGCTGGAGAACGACGGAATGAGGATGATGTCCAGATTCGCCACATGCTATCGCTTTGACGGCTCCCACGCCACCATACGGTCGCCTCTGAAATAGCGATACCACGCGGTCAGGATGCTCCAATTGACAAGAACAAAGAAGGCGGGAATCTTAAAATACGAACTACTAGAGGGCAGCTTTATCATGAGGCTGCCAAGAGCAAGACAGTAGAACACGATCTGAGCGATAAACGTTACGCGGTAAAATGCCGATTCGCTGGCAAGCAAGGCATTACTGAACAGCACCACGATGAGCGCAAATGGGACCAGCCACCGGCACAGCTTATGACTGAGAAGCTGCCACGAGAATAGGCCGTATCGGATCGGGTTGACCATACGCCAGCTGGTCATAAAGACCGAGAGGCCCCTCAAGATGGTGCGCACCTTCCGCTCAAATTCCTTTCGTTCGTCACGAAGGTTTTGATAATAGCCGATGCTCGCCGGGTCAGAAACGCCCCTCATTCCTAACTTTATACTATTGAGTAGCGTATTAAAATCACTCTGAAGATCGTCGGCCCATTGGCCACAGACCTCTCGTCTTGCGGCAAAGAACGAGCCGCTCAAACCGACAACTGTATTGACCTCGGTCTCAAGCCTGCGGAGCAACATCTCATATCTGATATATGCTCCCTCGCCGCTGATCGTGCCGTCTCGCTCCAAAAAGCGATCTTCGCTGCTGACACAGCCCACCGTGGGATCGGCAAAGTTTTCCACAATATTCGCCAAGGCGTTGGGCTCCAGCACCGTTGCCACGTCGGAAAATACAAGAATATCCCCCTTGGCGGCCTGCACACCGAGTTTCTGAGCAGCTTCTTTCCCCTTCCGTTCCGACGCGCGGATGAGGCTGATGCCACGGTCACCAAACCTCCTGACCATTTCATCGGTCCCGTCATTCGAGCAATCCGAGGCTACAAGGATCTGGAGCTGCGATGGTGGATAGCTCAGCTGCAGGGCATTTTGCAATTTAGCGGCGATTCGTCTTTCCTCGTTGTACGCGGTGATGATGAACGTTACACGTGGTCGTATCGGACCTTTACTGACGGGGCGGCTACGCAATGCAGCGATCGCCATTAGAATTAGCGGATAACCGACATAGGCGTAACCGACAAATCCTACCGAGAACCAAAACAATACCTGGAACATCATTGGCTCCAACCTGGCTCGAGGACCGACTCGGCTTGTCCGAGCTTTGCGAAGGCCATGAGTCGCGAACGGTGGGGTAGCAACCTACGGAAATGAAGATTCCTCTATCCAGATAGCCCGTCAGAGCCACGCTCATTGATGGAGACACACATGATGGCAGTCATAATTTAGATTTGGTGGTGGAAGAGATTTGATGAATCGGCAATTCACCTTGTTCCAACCGCAGTTTAGCTGCCAAGGTGTCGCAACATCGAGTGATCCGGTCAAAGCAGGAATGGAAATCATCTATAGTCCCACTATAAGGATCTGCTATTTCGAGTGGGCCCTTTTCGTCAAAACACCCCAACAATGCCACCTTTCCCTTGGTATTCGGATAGAGCCTGTGTACACGATCTTTCTGCCCAATCTCCATCACGATAATCAAATCTGATTGATCGAGCAGTTCCGCATGGACTTGTGTAGTGACATGCGCATCCAACGAAAGTTGTCGCTGCAAGGCCACGGCCTTGGAATTGGCATGAGCCGGCTTCCCGGGGGTGGTGTCAAGGCCGGCTGACCGGACCGTCATAGACAATCGCCTATTATGGACGAGATACTGGAAATAGGCTTCGGCCAGCGGGCTTCGGCAGATATTCCCTTTGCACAAAAAAAGAATCGATTTCACGGAGGTAGGCAATACGGTAGTCCATCGCTCGCGAAGACCTCTGGCTACATTCATACGTCCGGCAACATACTTGGCCGCTTCCCGCAGAGCGCGCAGAAAGATCCAGCAGTGCTCTGACAACGTTGGCATTTCACTGACGCTCATGTTCGGCTTCTCATGAGGTGTCCCAACCATGCACGATACTCCACCAAAGCGGGACTGAGGTCGCTCAATCGTTCGACTTCATAGTGGAGATCTCGTTGAAACATCTTGCAGAAGTCAGCCAGGCAGCGCCATCGGGAAACTGCGTTGCGGTCGAGATGAAGCTGCGCGCGTGACTTGGTGAGCCTCATGAGAAGATGATCGACATCGCCGAGCAGCCACCGAGATTTTGTCCCAACGCGATACGCATTGTCAGGGACGGCCACAGGCGACCCTTTCGCCATCTGAAACAGCAGATAGGGGAAATTCAACCCGGCGTCCATCGCTAGCTGTAGAGAACCCCAGAACCGTCCATTGATCTCCATCAACATGGGAACGCCTGTCACACGATCCACCTTGAACTCGACCATGGCGACCCCCTGCCACTTCACATGCTCAAGTAGACTCACGGCATAATCTCTCATAGGTTTCGACAGCGGAATACTTTCCCGCAAGACGCTCACACCACCCGATGGTGGTTTTTCACGTATCCGCCTATGGGCAAACAGGGCGCAAGGCCTCCCATGATCGAACAAGCCAAATGCACCTTGGCCGGGGCCTTCGATTCTTTGTTGGACGAGAGATGGGTATCGAAGGTAGGGAGCTCTACGGTACAGTTGGATCAGTTCGTCTCTTGAGAACACCACATGCACGCTGGTCTTTAGGTACACACCGTCCAGTTTTACAAGCGATCGCCCTGGCTTCACCACGACCGGATAGGTCTTCACGTTGTCCGCTACCGCCTCCACATTTCCGTCGAGGACAAAAATTGTCTCAGGAATCGGCACATCGAGCTGTTGAGCGGTTTGCATCAAAGCAAATTTGTCAGAGACTAAGCTATAGCTCTCAAATGAGGGAATGAATGGACGAATAGTGAGCGGAAACTCATCTCTGCTTTCCGCCAACAACTGGGTGGTGGCATCTGTCACTGCGACAATCCCCCTGAGACCAAAATGCGAGATAGCTTCTTTGATGTTAGAGATGAATTGTGCCGGCTCGGCTTTCGGCGAAGGGTATTGCCAGGTTTCAATGCAGTACCGTGAAGCGCCGGCTAACGATCGATCTGTTTCTGCTCCGACAATGACAGCGACACCTGCTCGCCCAAGCCCTCTGGTTACAGCAAGCGATGACCGTTCATTTCCATCCGTGACTAACACGCGCTCTTTTGATTCAGTCACTCACTGCCTCTCGTCAACCATCCGCTTCTTATCTCAGACCTGACAATGCCAGAGAAAAAAGAGGAATGGTTGCAGTACTACCCTCGTGCATATTAAAACGCTTGAGATTGAAAACATTGTCCGGTTTTCTTCCTTCCAGCCCCTTGTCACATCCGACTGCGGCGAGGTACCCATTTTGTCCCACCAACGTTTCCACTTGTTGATTGGAATTGCCATTCGGGTAACAAAATACTGGTATCGGCTTTACTCCTCGCAAGAGCATCGCCTGCCAAGAGGATCCAAGTTCCTGTTCCACTTCCGAGGACGAGATCTGCGTCAAGATTCGATGTGAGCAGGAATGAGTACCGAAGCTTATTCCATTATCGGCCATCTCCCTCACTTCATCCCAATTCAAGACGACCCGCCTCTTAGGGAGTTCCATGCCGACAACAGTGCTCAAGTCATCAACAAACCGGCCGGCAGCCTCCACGCTCAACCGCTTACACCATTCAACGACCGCATCCGAATCTATCGGACCTGCAGAATCCATCTGTGAATAGAACTGTTGTTTTGACTGCTCCCCTATTTCTGAAATATTCATCAAGGCTGTCTCCATAGCCTGGCTGAGTTGTTTCCTTGGCATCAATTTCTTTGACTCTTCCAGGAGAAACATGACCTGGTCCGGCCAAAACCAGCGATCCGTACCGATGAAATCGGTTGCGAGAAAAATCGTCGCCGGAAGGCCGTACTGTTTCAGCACAGGAAACGCATACTGATAGTTATCCTGCCACCCGTCATCGAACGTGATGACGCAGTACGCCTTATCTGCATCCAGTTGATTGGCACGCCAACGCTCCAAGAGATCATCCAACGCAAGAACCACGAAGTGATTCTGAAGATACACAATATGCGCCTCAAATGTCTGCGCTCGTACATACATGCCTGGCTGGATATGATCGGTTTGCACCATATCGTCCGACACAACGCGGTGGTAGGTCAGGATTGCTACTCGTCCGCGATGACGCACGAGAGGCAGACCGGAGCTGCAATAGGCTGCTGCCAAAAGTTTCCAGGCTGTTCCTTTAAGGTCGGCTACCATGGAGTTTCCCTGAAGGAGATTGACCCTTCGGCGATTGATTGATCAGAACAACGTGTAAATAAAAGGGGCTACTGCCGAGCCTTGCGTTAATACAATCAGGCTCCCCAGCAAGACAAAAACAATGATAATAGGAAGTAGCCAAAACTTTTTTCGCTCCCTCATGAAGGCCCATAGTTCCGCAAGAAATTCTCCCATGCAACTTCTCCTTGGTTTTTTTAAAATTGGCGTTTCATATGGGATGGAAGCCGTGGTGGACGAACGACTCGATAGGTATTCTGTGTAGGTATCAGTGTTCGAGACATGCTATCCCGACCAAACATCCGCATAATCACGCCCATGGGGGTAATAATAAGGAAGAATACGGCTCCTAAAATAATTCTAGTATTAATCCATCCAAGCACATGCCCAATCTTCATCCATATCTTGAACACGGGCGCGAGGGTTTTGGGCAGGCTCAACCCCATTACGACAAGAATGACGCCTGGGATTAAGGCCCAAACTCTAAGCGCTTCTCCCCGCCATACAACAGGCCAGAAGGCTATTGCCACAAACACAGTCCCGACCGTTAGACCGAAGTTTCTCAATTCTTTCTCAGACCCATTAGCCATGGGGTACAGCTCCTGTTGTTATAGTCAGTTCCCTCCCCCACCGCTGACCCGTTGCGGAAATAATCCTGGCCCATATCGCCCTACTCCCTGGCGTCCTGGAGTCAGATCAGGAGCTGTTTCATCCATCTTTACCAGCACATTTCGAAGAGCAATCCCAAAGGCAATCAGTAACCAGAGACTCGGGTAGTAGAGCACGGAAATAAAGGTTCCGGTCACAAGATATGCGACCACGGATGAGCCGATTGCGAGATTGATATACCTGGCTAATTCATAATCATCCACTTTCTGCCCCGCATCAGTTGTCAGCTTTGAGTTCCGGCGCAATTGGAAGAATCGCTCCACCAGGCTCGAGATTACTCGCCGATCCTGCCAACTCGCTTTGAGTATCAGCAGGAATATGATGACGCCCGCCGTCCCGAGCTCAGGCAGAAGCGTGAAATACAACGAATGCGCCGCCCGGCCTCCAAAAGACTGTCCCTTGTGAGTTTCTGGAGGCTCATAGTCATGAGTATTCCAGGGGTAATTACCGGGTCCCACACCGAAGACGGGATTGCTGAGGAACATCCGCCAACCGAGCCCCCAGGTGTATAGTCTTGAGCCCGCTGTTCCCGATTGATTGCTCGTTTCTTCGGCGATGCTTCCGATTCTTTCGTCCCAATACTTTTCCGGCACCAACGCTACAACTGCACAGACCAGAAGCAATGCCAACACGAGGGTCATGACTTTGCGCGGTGATTTCAACCAACAGAAGCCCGCGACGACCACCATCCCGAGAAACCCTCCACGCGAAAAGGTTGATGTCACACACAAAACGAGCACGCCAGTTGTAAAAAACAGCCTTACCTTTTCTTTGATAGTGTTTGCCGCCATCCCCATGAAGAAGGCGAAGGGAATGGCCATGTTCAGAACGAGGGCAAAATCGTTCTCGTCCCCCATGAATCCACCAATGCCGCGCCCCCCCATCAGGATCCCGCTAATACTCAAAAATAGATGAATCCAGATCCAAGCTGCCATCATTTTCTTGAATTTCTCAAATGTATCGATGAAATGGATAATGGAAAGGTATGCAACAAAGGTCAAAAACATGCTCTGCGTGGTCTGAAATGCCCAAAAATTGTTCGCGGCAAAGGGAATATGCGCGGCCATCAAAATGAGCAGAAGTATATAAAGCTTAGTCTGAGGTTGCGTCAGATTGATCGGCCATCTTTTGGCCAGCGCAATCATGAGCGACACGCCTACGATCATGGACATGTGCAGGTATTCGAGCGGCTTAAACCAGCTCTGGGGCCGTCCATACTCAAGAACCAAAAAGATAATTACAAGATAGAATGGCCATTTGGAGCCTTGTCCGCTTCGAGCAGTTGCGAGGCTTTTCAGCCTGAACTGCTGCGCGGGTCCTTCATTCACAATCTCTTTTTTCACTTTAATCACCAGGCATTGAGGTTTTCCAAGAGTGGACTACCCGGCCAGTACATGATCATAGATCATTTCAATGGAACGAGCCACGTTGTCGCTTCGGAATTGCCCAGCTCTTAGCACAGCCCCCCTACCGAGCCGGCTGGCGTATCGTTCGTCTACCAATAGGTGGCAGATTGCCCGCGCCAGTCGCTGCGCGTCCTGCGGAGGCACTAAGACACCGTTTACGCCGTCCTGGATGATCTCACTCGGTCCTCCGCCCACCGTCGCCACCGTCGGCCGCCCCATTGCCATCGCCTCGATCACGACCATGCCGAAGGGTTCCGGTCGGATGGATGCATGAACCACAACGTCCATCAGCTTCATCATCATCGGCACATCGCGCCGGAACCCAGTAAACACTACCCTGGATGCGATCCCTAATTGTTCGACCAGTTCATACAACCCATGGACATAACCAGCTGTACCCTCGGCGTCATCACCAATTATAAATGCGCGGCTGTGAGGGACTTGTTTCAGCACGATCGCCGCCGCTTTAATGAAATAATCCTGCCCTTTCCAGTCCACTACTCTGCCAAAAATTCCGAAGAATCTTTCCCCAGGCTGCTTCTCGAACTCCTTCATCAAATGATTGATATCGACATCCGGATCGTGTCTTTCCGGATCAATGGGATCGAATACGATGCTGACCTGATCCGGCTTGACGCCCAACAGTAATACATCCTGGCGAATAGCATCAGAGATGGCAATATGCCGATCGATCATCCAGGCCTGCCACCTTAAGACAGGAGAGACTACTTTGAAATCGCGGTGGTGACAGACACATGGAACACCCAACAACTTGGCCGTCATGATTCCGGCCAGGTCATACGATGTATTATTGAGATGAACCAGCCCAACCCGGTGACATCGCCCAATGCGATACAGTTTCATCAGCCGTGGTAATTCCGTCACCAAGACATCTGCGATGAGACTCAGACCGCTCATGCAGGCTGCCGTGAGTCTCGACCATTCCTTGGCGCGCAGTATCGCCCGATGCAATGCGGGGAATACGAGCGACAATGGAAGCCGGTAGGGAACGACTTCAATCGGCGTACCCACGAAAGGAGACTTTCCTTCCATGGTATGGGCCAGGACAATGACGGGTTGGAACTTCTGGCGATCGAGAGCCTTTACCACACGGGCAAGAGATTCAACCGACCCGCCATGTGTCGGAGTATGATCGACATAGAGTACCTTCGTCAGTGGTATGTTCGACCGTGGCATTTTCTTATCTTTGGACCTGCTCAGCGCGGTCGCACGATCCAGGGAGAACAGACCCGGCAGAGCAGCAATCGGGTCTCGCAGTTTTATTGGCGCCGTAGTCTGCGGTAGCGCGCGAAATCGAGGCGCAGGTGCAGACGATGCTGATGCACCTGATATATCGAGCGTGGCGCAGTCCTCCTCCATTTTGCTCGATCCCTCGTCGGACTTACTTGGATGTCTGACATACGGGCTGTCCCACCGCGATTTTTTTCAGGCGGCGGAGCATGCGAATGGTAACCAGCCCCGTGAGCGTGACAGCCCAGAAACTGAGCGCCGAGCCGGACAAACGCAGTTGCACGCTCGCCAAAAATGCACGCCGAGCGGCCGGAAGCTTATCCTGGTCCAGGTAGCAGCGACCAAGTTGATAGTAGGTTGGAGCCAACAGCCGTGCCGTGTCAATATGGTTGGACGCAATCTGCTCAGGATAGAGCCGCTCCATGCGTTTTACGACGAAGATGATGGATTCGTTTACCGCCTCGACTTGCCGATGTGAATAGCCATGACGCAATCGCTTCATGAGGATGCGCGGGACACACCCCATTTTCGATGTCAACGCGATTCGCAGCCAGAGATCTTTGTCTTCGACATAGCGCAACGACTCATCGAATAGGCCGGCTCGATCCAGACAGGTGCGCCGCAGCAACACTGCCGAGGGGAGGATACAATCCATAAACATGACGGTGGCGAAAGGCCGCGCCAACTGTTGGGATTCGTCCAGCATCGTTTCGTAACAACCGCGCTGCTTCCACACTGAGCCGTAACTCCGCCCCCCTTCGTCCACCAGTTCCGCATCACAGAAGACCACGCTTAAATCCGATCTTTCTTCGAGCAAATTTATTTGTTCCTGAATCTTTCCAGGTAGCCACACGTCATCCGAATCCAAGAACGCGATCAACTCGGAGTCGGTTGCACGAATCCCGTTATTTCGAGTTTTGGAGGGTCCAGCATTGTCCTGTCGGATATAGCGGACTTGATCGCCATAGCGACAAACCACTTCTCGTGTCTGATCGGTCGATCCATCATCCACGACAATTAACTCAAGGCTCTTGTAAGTCTGGCCCAGGACACTCTCAATGGCGGCCGGAAGACAATTCTCTGAGTTGAAAGTCGGCATAATCACCGATACTCTCTTCATTGCCATCTCCTTGCCCTTTTGCTCTCAAAACCCTGTGTAGGAGGAGGAAACTCTATTCACCCTTAATCAAAAAACACGGACGGATTTCCCCTGGGGCATCAGCAGAATCTGTTAGGCAAACTGTAAATCCCCCGCACGAATCAGTTAGGCGTCACAATCACTCCGGATACTCTCCTTCATACGGAACCATTCCTGTAACGTATATACAGATGTTGGTAGATCTCGCCCATCACGTGATTGATCTGAAAACTAATGTAGAGTCGCTTGCGAGGACTCCCTCGAAGCGTCGCACCAACCCAGGCCAAGACCAGCTCAGCGCAGCTCCGAAACAGATGCCTTGGCACGCCGCCAATCCTGGGCGTGCCCGGACGTGGTGTCCAAAGTAGCCCTTTCGATTGACCAAGCCTGAAGTAAAAACGACGGCAGAATCTCTTCGTCAAACGCTGTGTATGCACCGGGTTGAACGTCACCGCTGTGGGTACATACACAAGCCGCTCGCCGTTTTTAATGAGTCGGAGACAAAATTCCGTATCTTCACCCATTCTGTACTCGCTTGTGCCCACTGGCCCCAAGTCCGTACGAAACAGGCCATATTTCTCGAAACACTCCCGCCGAACAGCCAAATTGCCGCTGAGCGGCATGGCCGAATCTAGAGCATAGTCCCTCTGCTCATCACCTAAGTCATGGTCCTGGACCGGTCCTATTATCCGGTACGGCCCATCCGTTGTATACCAGTCGGGGGGCGGCTCAAGCCACCGCGGTAACACACGTCCGCCGACACCTGAGCACCTAAGGTGCTCGAATGCAGACTTGATTATTATAAGCCAGTCGGCATCCACTGTTTCATCATCGTCGATAAAAGCGAGAATCTTGCCGTGCGATGCAAGCACACCATTGTTTCGCGTATGCGCTGCTCCCTGTTGCGGTTCGAAGCTATATCGCAACGGCAGTACCGCATCGCGCATCAACTCCTCGACCACCATGCGAGTGGCATCAGCCGAGCGGTTGTCCACGACGATGATTTCCCAAGTCACTCCACTCGGTATGTGTAATGATTGAAGGTTTTTTAAGAGAGCCCTCAGCATGTCGGCTCTGTTGTATGTTGGAATGACAAAACTAAAGTCTGGAGGTTCCGTCACGGGTGTCGGCGGAATTTCCCCTTTCGGTAACATCTTGATATCGATGGTGTGTTCCATCAGCTCACCGACCCGATCAACATTCCCAGCTTTCGCAGACGCACGGTTTCCTCTCTCAAAAGATCCTCAGGTCCTCACAAGGAAGTGACTAACCAGAAGGGAGCTGCCAAGCGTCTCTATCAGTATCTTCTCAAGCCGCATAATTCTTCAGTGACTCTCTGCCGCTAGATTCTTCTGCTCCCCACAAACCGCATCCAGCTGCGCCGCCAACTTACCAGTTAATGTGCGGTATTCGAACCGCTCCAAAGATCCCGCCGGTAATGAATTGAGGCGTAGCTCTCCTCCAACAAGCTGTTGCACTAGCCTCTTGATACTGGCCGCGTTGTTTGGACAACCCATATTCAATTGGTGTCGGGCTAATAAATTTGCCGTGGCTCCCTGCCCTCCGATGAGTAGGAGCGGACACCCCACTGCCAGATATTCATAGATTTTTTGTGGAATTTGCAGCGGAGAATCAGGCTGGAGCACGAGTAATATGTCGGCTTGATTCATCTGCCGAATGCAACGTTGATGAGTCACCGGCGGCTCCCGTCTCAGGAGTCCCTGCTTTTCAAGGTTGCTTGCCAATGTTTCACAGATCTCTTCAGTGACTTCCCAAGCACCGACAAATCGCATGCGGAACTGTGCGGGAGTGAGCATCCTGTCCTGGTATAATTCCCAAACTGCCCGCAATAGTTCCAGCGGGGTCCTTTTCCCATACACGGTACCAAAATGGGAGAGTTCATAGCCTTCCTTGCGGGCCAGATTAGACCCACGGAGAACAGATGGCCTGTTCTGGTCATTACTTCTTCCCAGGGCTTCGCGATCGAATCCATTGGGAATCGTCACACACTTGTGTAGAATCTCAGGGTAATCTGCACACAACTGCTGTCTTAGTTCCTCCGTATTTGTGATGATGCGAGCCGCCGAACTGCAAAAAGCCTGTTCAGCTTGCCTAGCCCGATTATTGAGGAAGCTGGAAGTAAACGAGGAATAGGGGTTGGATGTCCAAGGGTCACGATAATCGAGAATGAGGGGCACGTTGAAACGTCGCGCCAATGAACGACCGATCAAAAAGCTTGTCCAGGGACCACCGGTCGCGACCACGGCATCAGGGAAGTCCTCGCGCCTAAGCGAGGCAAACCGCCTCACAGCCGGCCTGAACCACGAACGTTGCGGATCAGGAAACGCAAATATCCAGTCGAGAAGAAGATCCTTCAATACAGCTCGCCGCGTTTGTGTAGAAGATGCCGCTCGCCCCGAGACATGACCGCTCGATCGAGTGTCCCGGGCAACCTTTTCAGAAGCAAGATAATGAGAGAGAGATCGTCGCAAGCCATCACGCAAAGCGACCATTCGATGAAGAGGATTGCTATACGGAACTCTCTCTATCTTCAAATGACCCGGCAATTTTGCTGCCAACTCTTCATCGATCTTGTGAGGTGGATACGCGCGTCTGGGTAAAGTCGTGAGTATCCAGGGACGCCAGCCATACATTTCAAGATATCGACAAAAGCCAAGGGGTCTCATCGCTCCAGGCGCAAGAATAGGTGGAAAGTAGTAGGCGACAAAAAGAACCGTCTTCACGAAACCACCCTTTCCGAGCACTCACATCCTTGGTGCATGGTCCAGAAACTCCAGAATAGAATCAGCAAATTAGCGCAGATCTTACATTAAGTGTACCATCTGCCTATAGTAGGCATTGGAGGATGGCTGATGGGTTGACGAGAACGCAGAAGGAGATCTACGTGAGTGCAGGATTCTCTCGCCTGAGGACAGCCACAATTCGCTCTGATGCATGACCATCCCACAAAGGAGGAAGGACAGGGGATTCGAGTGGCGTATCAAAGATACGAGCCGCCTCGGTCAAAATTCTGGAGGGAGATGATCCGATGATCCGGTTCGTGCCATGCGTCACGGTAACCGGGCGTTCCGTGTTCTCTCTTAGCGTCAGACAGGGGATTCCCAGCACCGTTGTTTCTTCCTGAAGTCCTCCGGAATCGGTAAGCACAATCCTCGCGTTTGCGACTATTGCCATGAAATCGAGGTACCCCACAGGGTCCAAACACCGAATTCCGGTCGTCGGAGTCGGGTCGTTCCCAAAGTGAAGACATGATCGAAAACGCTTCAGTGACTTGAGTGTCTTGATCGTGCGCGGATGAACAGGGAAAATGAGCGGACAGCGCTGCGCAACATTGCTGAGGGCTTCGACAAGGCATTCCAGAGTGTGGACATCGTCTACATTAGAAGGGCGATGCAGCGTCACCACTCCATACTGAGCTTTGTTCAAGTGAAGTTGTTCCAGAATGGTGGACTGTGTCCAAAGATGTCGTGACGACTCAAGAGAGTCAATCATGACGTTGCCCACAAAAAATATCTTGTCCTGTGAGATCCCCTCAGCCAGGAGATGTTTCTCCCCGCTCTCCTCCGAAACAAAAAGGAAATCTGAAACGGCATCGGTCACGAGCCGGTTGACCTCTTCGGGCATAGTCCGATCAAAACTTCTGAGCCCCGCCTCGACATGGGCTACTTTGATGTTGAGCTTCGCGGCCGTGAGGGCAGCTGCCATGGTCGAATTGACATCTCCAACCACCAAAACAACGTCCGGTCTCTGGCGCTCCAAGACTGGTTCCAGCCGCTTCATGACCTCGGCTGTTTGCACGGCATGCGATCCCGGCCCGACTTCCAAGAAAACATCAGGCGATGGAATCTCCAAATCTTGGAAAAAACAACCAGCCATACCGGCATCATAGTGTTGCCCAGTATGCACCAAGAGCGGTTGAATCTCCGGCTGCTTCCTCATGGCCTTCATCAGCGGGGCGATCTTTATGAAGTTCGGCCTTGCCCCAACAATATTGACAATCTTCATAGGATGATTACGTGGCCACAACGCTAGACCCTAGACCGCCTGACGGAAATACTCGATCGTTTTTCGGAGGCCATCTTCCAACTCAATCTGAGGTTCCCATGCCAAGAGCATGTTGGCTCGCCGAATATCCGGCCGCCGCACCTTCGGATCGTCAGCCGGCAATGGTCTATGCTCGACCTTGCTCTTGGACCCCGTCAGTTCAAGCACGAGTTCTGCGATTTCCCTGACTGTCAGCTCTCGTGGGTTTCCGATGTTGACCGGGTCGTGGATGGTTTCCGGAATGGGCTGTGTGGGTTTCGTGAAAAAGGTAGACCGGTCGGTACGCTGATCAACCGTCTTGTCTGATTCCACGAGCAGCAACGCAGTAATGCCGCGGACGAGATCATCGGCATAACAGAAGCTTCGAGTCTGGTTGCCATCTCCAAAGACGGTGAGCGGTTTACCCCGCAACGCCTGAACGACAAAGTTCGATACCACTCGACCGTCATTCGGTCGCATCCTCGGCCCATACGTATTGAAGATCCGGGCGATTCTTGTGTCCAGGCCATGATACCGATGATATGCCATGGTGATGGCCTCCGCAAAGCGTTTAGCTTCATCATAGACACCTCGCGGGCTGATCGGGTTGACATTCCCCCAGTAAGATTCCGGTTGCGGGTTGACTAAAGGATCTCCGTATACTTCGGATGTACTGGCTAGTAATAGTCGAGCCCCTTTCGCCTTTGCCAGACCTAGCACTTTGTGCGTTCCGAGCGCCCCCACTTTGAGAGTGGCGATCGGCATCTCAAGATAGTCCTGAGGACTTGCCGGAGAAGCAAAATGTAGGATGGCATCCAACGTCCCGTCGATGTGAATATAGTCGCAGACGTTGTATTTGATGAAACTGAACCGGGGGTGCCCCATTAAATGCGCGATGTTATCCACCCGACCAGTGATGAGGTTATCCATTGCAATAACCTCATGCCCTGTACTTGTGAGTAAATCGCTTAGATGACTCCCTAAGAACCCTGCTCCACCTGTGATCAGAATGCGCATGCTGTAATTCTCCTTATACCTCTACCCGGATGAAGCTTCCATGCAGATTAATCCAGCTCAAACTCTTTCTTCCAATTTGAATCATCTTCGAGCGGCTTCTGATCGGCCTTGCTGAGAATACAGTTTTCGAGCACCAGGACATCCATTTCCGTCCGCATGAAGCAACGATAGGCATCTTCTGGCGTGCAGACAATCGGTTCCCCACGCACATTGAACGAGGTATTGACTAAAACCGCATAGCCTGTTTGTGCTTCGAACGCTTTGAGCAAGGCATGGTAGCGAGGGTTCGTCTCTTCATGAACCGTTTGGACCCTGGCCGAGTAGTCCAGATGCGTCACAGCCGGAATATCGGACCTTGGCACATTCAACAGGTCGATACCCCAGAGCCCGCTTTGCTCGGCTGTCATCGGGCGACAACGTTTTTCACGCACCGGAGCCACAATCAACATATAGGGACTGTCAGCATACAAGTCGAAATACTCCGATACTCGCTCCCGGAGCACCGATGGTGCAAATGGTCTGAACGATTCTCGATGCTTGATCTTGAGGTTCATCACCGATTGCATTTTGGCACTCCGAGCGTCGCCCAGAATGCTTCGCCCGCCGAGCGATCGAGGGCCGAATTCCATCCGTCCCTGCAGCCAACCCACCACTTTCTCTTCCGCGAGGTCCTTCGCGACCTGTTCGAATAGCACTGGATCGTCGAGCCTGACGTACGGAGCACCCTTCGCTCTCAAGAACGTCTCGATTTCCTCGTTAGAGAACGCCGGGCCAAGATAGGCGCCCTTCATTTTGTCGCGTTTGCCATCGGCAGTGCGCGGTTTGTTTTCGAACTGATGCCACACCGCCAGGGCTGCACCGAGTGCGCCGCCGGCATCGCCGGCTGCCGGCTGAATCCAAAGGCCTTTGTGCGGCCCCTCCCTTAAAATTCTACCGTTTCCGACACAGTTCAAAGCGACTCCTCCAGCCAAGCACAAATTGTCCAGCCCAGTTTCGCGATGCAATGTACGCGCTAACCGAAGCATCACCTCTTCATTGACCTCCTGGATCGATCGCGCCAAGTCCATTTCGCGTTGCCCTAGCTTGGATTCTGGTTTGCGCGGCGGTCCCCCAAACACCTTATCGAACTTTTGCCCGGTCATGGTAAGTCCGGTGCAATAGTTGAAGTATTCCATGTTCAGGCGAAACGTCCCATCCGGTTTCAGGTCAATTAAGTGGTCATAGATGGCCTTTACATATTTGGGCTCGCCGTACGGCGCAAGTCCCATAACTTTATATTCTCCTGAATTCACCTTGAAGCCAGTATAGTAGGTAAACGCCGAGTACAGGAGGCCGAGCGAGTGCGGAAAGGGGATCTCCCACAAAGACGTGAGTTTGTTGCCTTCTCCTCGCCAGGCAGAAGTCGTTGCCCACTCGCCGACTCCATCCATACACAGGACGACCGCAGACTCATACGGAGAAGCAAAGAATGCCGACGCCGCATGGGACTCGTGGTGCTCAGAGAACAACAATGCCGGTAGCTGTTTCTTCGACATTCCATCCCCATGAGTCAAGAACTCATCTTGGAGAAGGCTCTTCAGAAATAGTTTCTCCTTCATCCATATCGGCATGGCAGCAAGAAACGAGCGCAGACCTTTCGGCGCGAACGCCAAGTACGTCTCTAACAATCGCTCAAACTTCACCAATGGTTTGTCGTAGAACACGAGGTAGCTCACGTCGGCAAGACGAATTCCACCTTCACGCAGACAATAATCGACGGCATTGTGTGGAAATCCTGGATCGTGCTTTTTTCGCGTAAAGCGCTCTTCTTGGGCAGCCGCCACAATTGTTCCTTCGCGAACCAAACAAGCGGCGCTGTCATGGTAATACGCGGAAATTCCCAGGATCACACTTGGTCTCATTGGTTCAATCTCCGGGAGCGATGATTGATATTTGAACAACTGTCAGGGGAGTTGCACCTATTGATTTGATCCGGCTTTGGCTCATCGCCGTCGGGAAGCAGCGCCTCGCAGATCCTTACTGACCGAATCGAAAGCCGGCTTGAGACGCCTCTCTATGAGGCAATATCGATTCATGCCGCTCCCTCTTTGCAACCTTACACTCGCATGCCGATGCGCGCTCTCAAATTTTCAGAGCCTTTCGAACTTCTTCTTCGTAACGATCAGCCGCATGTTCCCATGTCCATTGAGCACGGACATGATCCACTCCTTGCTTGCTCATTTGACTGCGTCGCTCTTCATGTTGTAGGAGTTGTGTGATTGCTGCAGCGATCTGAGCAGTATCTCTATCGACAAGTATTCCGGTGACTCCATCGACAACGGACTCTCTGATACCGGCTTCTCTTACCCCAATGACTGGTGTTCCACAAGCCATGGCTTCAAGAGCGACAAGCCCGAATGGCTCCATGACAGGAACAAAGACTACTGCCATCGCCTCATTGTAGAGATTGACAAGTTCCTGCTGGCTTGGTCGGTAAATAACTCTTACATCAACTTCATGCTCTTTTTCTAAACGATGAAGTTCATCGATATATTGTGGCTCAATCACGCGCTCGATATATTCAGGCGTGGCAACAACGACTTGTGGCCGTAGGAGGCGATCGATCCTTCCCACAGCTTCAATCACCAAATGGTGCTGCTTGGCCCTCACCATCCTCCCTATCGATAACAGCATCGGCTTGATCAGTACCGGCGCCGGCCGAAATGTGTGCGTGTCGACTCCACAGTAGCAGACGCTCGCATGACGGCCGTAACGCTCATAGAATATCTCTTTTGAATAATAGGAGTTAGTCAATGCCAAATGTGCGAGCTTCATGTGGGCAATGTCACGTCTGTTTAGCGCATAACTGGAAAGTCGCTTGGCAGATCCACAGAGCGATGAGTACCAGCCTCTCAAGCGGCCCTGCCAAGATCCGGCGTTGCGTTGAATCTCTTGATATCGCATCCCCGAAGCCTCATGGATATAGACGACGCTTGGCTTCCGAAGATACGGTATGATGCCGAGTGTCTGACAAAAGATGAATTGTTCGATATGTACGAAATCATAACTTCTGGTATTGATCACGTTCGCAAGCTCTTTATACGCGTGGCGACTCTTATGCATGGTCCACAGAGTGGCGCTCAATTCAGCGTAAGACGACAACAGAAATGGCCTCAGCCATGAAACATCTGGGCGCCCGATAACGATCTCGGTCGAAGTTCTTACGAACGGCTTGAGAGGGAGATAGTCCCGGTTGGGCGATGAAGTACTGACAGTGAACTCGTCAATGACGTGGCCACGAGCCGCCAGCGTGCGGACCATTTCGAAAGCAAAGCGCTTGGCTCCTCCTGCGTCGCCGTTGTGGACCCAGGCGATCTGCCATCTCTTTCGCATAGGCTCCTTGGAATTCGGACTGGCCTCTTGAATAGTCTCATGCATGCTGAAACGCACCCCCCGACCTGGTGATCGTCGAAGTCTAGACTTGGGATCCTCTCGATGCGTTCCCATAGATCGCAGACTTCGCATTGGTTGCGCCCTTCACAGCATGGAGGTCTCGATACAGCGTTTCTACCCGGTCGACCACCTTGTCCCATGTATAGCGCTCGAGGGTTTTTGAGTATCCAGCCATACCCATCTTCTCTCGCTTGTCACGGTCGGAAAGTAGCTCGACTATTTTGCTAGCGATGTCTTTAGGGTCCATTGGATCAACAAGCAAACCATCGACGCCATCCTCGATTACGCATTGGGTAGATCCAATCCTGGCGCCAATCACAGGTTTTTGACACAACCAGGCTTCGAGGTATGCCAATCCAAATGACTCACCAGTCGAAGGGAGAGCAAATACGTCAAAGGCCTCGTACAGTGAAGATTTATCCTCATCTGGGAACTGATCAATCCGGATGAATCGCTCCCGTTCCGAACGGCTTAACTGCTGGAAAGCGTTTTCAACTTCGAGATCTTGATATTCATTGGATCTGTGACCTGCACAAATTAGGCGAACCTCAGGGTTCCACTGCCACACTATTTTCATCGCTTCAATAAGCTGAATAATTCCCTTACCCGCCTGCTGTCTCCCCACAAACCCGACCACAGGTCTATCGCCAATAGAGTATCGCGCTCGGATTTCTGCTCCCTTTCGACAAGCAAACGGCCCGGGATGTACACCAACTCCAGCGACTTCAACTCGACCGGCGCCGTGTGCCCGCATAAATTTGGCTTCGTGCTCGGTATTCGCGACAACCGCGGAACAGCTTGCAAGCATCCTTTCATAGACTTTCCGCTGACACCAGGATTCGAACGTGTGAAACAACGGGATACCCACAAAAACAAAGCGTTTCAACCTTCTTGCCAAGTAGGTGTGGTATGCGGGAGACCAATACCAATTCATCGCCATCACGATATCTGGCTGACAGCGGACAAGATACGGAATAAGTTGTACTGTGAGAGGCTGAGCCGCCAACATCTCCAAGCCATCCTGCCCAAAAGCAATTTTGAGGCCTCGCCATCCTCCAGGAAAATCCATGCACCGCTGTAACCATGAACCAGGAGTGTTTCCCTTCGGATCAATTCGGACAACCTTTACGCCGTTGATGATCTCAGTTTCCGGAAGTTCGCCATGGACGCCATGCGACAGGTCCCATAAGTTTCGAACATTCGCGGTCAAGACCGTCACATCATGGCCACGCGCGACAAGTCCCTCGGACAATTCTTTCGCATGTAACTCGCTGCCGCCAAGCACCGGGGCATAGGTTGGACTGACATGGATAATTTTCATTGCAATTCGCCGTTCGATTGGTCTGTTACAATTGTCCAAACTGTTAGGATGGCTGCCGAGGAAAATAATCTGCACATCTAATTAATACAACTACTCCCTTATAGCTGGCTTGACGGCGTTTACATACAGCGTGCCAAATTCCCGGTCGGCGCTATCCAAGCTAGGATCAAAATCTCTTTGTTTGATCTCCCGAAATCCTGCATCACTCAGTGCTTGTACGAACGTTACAAGATCATAGGCAAACCGATGCTCGCCATTCTGTCGAAAATGGTAATTAATCTACTCCATTTCCGTTTGGCACCATGCGGGATGCCAGCGTTCTTTTGAAATTTTAAACCAATTATCGCGCCTAGTGCCGGCATATTCGCCTAAAGGCCAGGACGTATCGGGAACTCCCACACTGAAAATGCCTGCGGGCTCCAGAACGCGAAGCGATTCTCTCAGAAATTGCTTAGCGTGCGACGGGTAATCAAGATGTTCAAAGAAGTGCTCGGAGTAGATCATCAAGCAAGAGTTGTTACGAAATGGTAGCGGCTCCCTCATGTCGAGGGTGAGATCCGCATGCGGGGAAAGATCTATATTTACCCACCCTTGTTTCGGCTTTGGGCCACAGCCGATATGCAATTTTAGATGTGGTTGACATGAAATGTTTCGCGCCTGCCGCACACCTCGTTGATGACTTCGAAAAATTTCAATTTCATTTAATAGATTGCGAATCGATAAGCGCAACCCATCTGTTATATGGCTTTTTATAAATTGACGGACCATCGATCTGCCATCCTAATGAGGTACACGGATCAAATGCCTGGCATGAAGTCAGATCTGTCCAATCCAGATGGTGCTAGCTGAATACTTAACAGAGACATTCAACAGTATAAAATGTTCATAATGATCGCTGTGAAAAACCTGTACCCAGTAATACGCTTCTTAGTTGCAACATCGAATCATTGATATCAAAACATTCGTGAACACGGCGCGATGCATTAACCCCCATGCGGTTTCGCTCATCCGGATGAGCAATAAGATACTGGATCGCTCCAGCGAGACGCTCGGATGAACCAGGCTCGACAAGCAACCCCGTTTCTCCGTGCAAGACAATCTCCTTATTGCCACCAACGTCTGTTGCGACGCAGGGAACGCCATACGCCATAGCTTCCCCAAGGGACAGCGGCAATCCTTCCCGATCGGATGACAACACAAACAAGTCAGCTACCTCGAGATAAGGTCGCACATCACGTACGTACCCGCCAAATAGAACTGTTTGTGTTAAACCCAACTCTGCAGCTCTTGCTCGAAGCTCCGACTCCAATGAGCCAGAACCAAGAATTACGCACCTAACCCTCGGATGATTGTTTGCGATTATGCGAAATGCGTCCAGCAATATGTCAATTCGCTTCTGCACATTCAGATTCGATATGCAAAGTACTATTAGATCGGAAGCACCGAGCCCGAGTTCAGTTTTCTTGCTACCAAACTTGCCGCCACTCGAGCGCGCATAGTGCTTCAGATCGACGCCATTCAGTATAGCGATGGTCTTTGCGCTTGGATAACCATAATCCTGTATCAACTTAATTCTGACCGCGTTACTGACGGTGATCGTTTTATGGCATAGAATCCCGGCCAGCCTTATTCTCCATCTCGCTCTCGCATGATGTCCTATCAGCCTACGCAACGCGTTCCACAATCCTGCTCCTGACACTCTTTCAGGAGAATTCGCGACCAGATGCTCAATCGCCAATACTCGCTTCGCTCCACAGAGTCTCGCTGCGAGATAGGCATACCAAGGGAACAGTCCTAACCCACCATTTACGAAGAGAACTATGTCAGGGTGATACTTTCTGAAAAGCAGCCAATATGAGAGAAACCTAACCGAGGAGTCGCCAATAAACTTGTGCACCTTAACATTCTGTTGATCCTTCACAAACTCAGAATATAAATCGGATTCCATGCATAAGATAACGCACTCCGCACAAGAGGCATCGAGCCTAGCAATCAAGTCCACGAGATGTTTTTCGGTCCCCCCACGAGACACAGCCTTGCTAATAAAGAGGACGCGCGTTTTCATTTCTCGCTGTCGTGCAAGGAATAACTCTTCAAAGCGTTGACCGCGAAAACCGATGCAACTCAGGGGTGGGACAGTCAACCTTCAAGTCATGGCAAGGCATTTATCTCTTTTACTAGCTTTACCTTATCCTTGACTTCCTCGGCGGTGAACTTTGAAGTTAAAGAATTCTTGTGGAATCTGTAGTAATACAGGCGTCTAAACAATCGCTGCATTCTGAATTGCTTCGACACACGAACCCAATAATCATAATCCTCAGCCAGAAAGGTCTTGGGGTTGTATCGCCCGATTGTCTCATAGACCTTTCGAGTATAGAGAAAACACGCGCCCACAAAATTGTCGATTGCGAGTGCCTCCGCAGGTTCGTTTCTCCTGACCGTTCCGCCTCTCCATGTAGTGTTGCCTTCATCCACGACGTAATTTTCGGCATACACAAAGTCGACTTGAGGATAGGTTTGAAGGAACCGGACCATTTCCTCTATTGCGTTCTCCGTATAGTAGTTATCATCTGACGTCCAGGTTAAATAGTCGCCTGTGGCACTCTGGAAACCGGTATTCAATCCTTCAGCGACCCCACGATTCGTCACATGCCGAAAGTAGCGGATTCGAGGATCAGGGTACTCATTGACGATTTTGACTGTGTCGTCGCTCGACGCATCGTCCACAATAAGCAGTTCGAGATTGGCATGAGTTTGATTTACACAACTCTCAATGGATCGCCGGAGGTATTTTGAGCCATTATAAGTAGGAAGGACGATGCTCACCTTTACGGACGGATCGTATGGTCTCCTCACACAAGGGGGGTCAAAGCTTTGCTCTGCTTCCGTTAGGCAAATCCAGTCCGGGAAAGGCTCCCGAAGCACTCTGGTAAATTGCCTGCCCCACCGAATATCTGAAAGCACAACAATATCAGGATCGCATGCCAAAATAATTTCAGTAAATTCCCTTTGACACAACTTCAAGGGAGCCCAGGCTAGGATTGAAGGAATCCACCGAACCTGGTCAACGATGCGAAAGATGCCTCGACACAGAGCCATCCGAAAACTGTTCTGCGCCCAGGGGAAATACACATTCCCCGTCTCCTGCACGGCGCCTGGCAAACGGTAACTTGTAAAAAATATGTTCTCCTTCTTCGCTGATTCTAGATAAGGATGGGCATTCGCGAGCCATGTATTATTTTCCAAAATCTCCTGATCCAACTTAGAGGAAAAGACGCAGACTCTCATTCTCGTCAACCCGCTTTTTCTGCGATAGTTATGAGCAAGTACCCTTGACGAAGGAAGGAAGGATTGGAGTGATCTTTCAAATTGAGGAGCCGCGTGCACAGTTTCTTGATTGTCCCTCCTCCCGGCATGGTCAAGAAATCCAGGGAGTGCCTCGTCCCAACAGAAAACTCTTTAACCTTGGTATTGGGAATGCTCTGGAAATAGGGTTTGAGTGTAGACGATGGCACTTCACCACCCCAGTGCCACCGGCCAGTCACCTTCATGTAACCCATGCCCAGTCGATACGGAATGGAGAGTGAGTTCGGGACCATGATGATAACCCGCCTCCTCGATACACGGAATGCCTCTTTGATAATCTCTCCAATGGTCTCCCCCGTGAAATACTCAAAGACTCCGCAGCTGAAGACCATGTCGAAGGTATTATCCTCAAACGGTAGCGGCTTCGTCATATCCGCACGACAAAACTCTCCATCGAGTGTCATGAGCTGGAACAGTTTCTTGCTATAGTCGATATTGTCCTGAGACCAATCGAGAAGAGTGGTTCGTCTTCCCTGTTTGGCCAGCATGGCTGAGTTCTCTCCTCTTCCGCTGCCCATGTCCAAGGTTGTATCGGATTTGGCACTCTGCTGGAGAAGAATGTCATTCCAGGGGAGATAGTCACCCTTGAGTAAGTTCTTCGCAACCGTCTCGGGGCTTGCCTCGTTCGTGAGAACGTCTGACCATTGATTCTGTGTCAAATTCCACTTGTCAGCCATGATGGTATTTCCTCATTCCTTTGGAAATGGGGTTACAGCCTTTTTGTAACGATGAAACAATCGAGGAAAAACTTCACGGCCCAACTAATTTCTTCCTTCGGCAAATACTCGGCACCGGCTCCATAGCTACCATAGAAACCCCCGCTGGGATTTTGTACGTTTTCCAGGTAGGCAACGGCTCGATCAGCCGGCTCAGTCTCGCCAAGCTTGTACCAGGCCAGTGCTAACTGCGCCATGCCGGGGGAGCAGACCCACTCAACCCCTGGATAGGCTGGGATGGCGCCGGTGCTCTTCTGAATGGCAGCAGCTTGGCGTAGCCCCTTCCTTGCCAGATCCGTTTCTCCGAGATCAACCAGTGCTTCCATCATATAGCCGAAAATATGGGATAGCGTCCCAATATTCGGCTTAAACTCGACAAGATCCTTCTGTCGTTTAAAGGATTCCAGAGCCCGCAACGCGGCTTCTTTATATTTCGGTTCAGACAACCTCATTGCCGCAGCCAACAGAGGCGGCAGCACGTAGAGATCTGTATATGAAGAAAATTGATTGCCTGCGGATACTTGCCACATCGCATAGGATGGCGTTGTGACTCTCCCATCCGAGGTAATCTGGCCGGCGACGTAATCACAGGCCCTGCGTAAATTTCCCTCCAGCTGGGGCATCTCATCGATCACAGCCAAAAACCCTCTGATTACCTGAGCCGTGTCGAATGTATACGGGGTGCCATCCGGCGCGGCGAAAGCCCCATCCTCCCGCTGCACTGACGCCTCCCATCGCGCCAAATCCTTCGCGAGTTCTTTCTCTCCCACACGAAAGAGCGTTTCAATGATATACCCGGTGACCTCTTGAGAAGCCACCGTATGCTTGTGGTGCGTAAGAACGCCACTTCCCGGCACCCTATGGTTCTTGATCCATTGGATCGCTTTTGCAGCCGTCTGATTCTTGGTGACAGACATAGTCAATTCCTCTCCATCTCAATCGACTCCTGAGCCATATCCACCGACGAGTTTCTCCTTATAGAACTACCGTTTTGCATTGTTCGACAGACGCATAGGCTGCCTCTATGACGATCTGCGACTTCGCCCCATCTGCGTTGCAGACTATCGATGGATTCTTAGTAATGATGGAGTTGAGAAAGTGATCCGTTTGACGAGCAAAGGCCCCTTTGGTATTCAGGCCGTTAGGAATGACCTTCCACTCATTCCAGTCTTTAAACTTATACCTAATCCCCTCGAAGTCCAACAACGCGGCCCCATTTTCGCCGTATATCTCGAGATAGGTCTTTGAGGGAATCGGGAGAGACCAGCTCATTTCCGCTGTACCTGTGACTCCATTGGCTAAGGTAAAATTTAATCGTCCCGTATCCTCGACAGGAATGTCCTGCAGATTAGAGACAACAGCGGACACGGCAGTAATCTCACCGAAGAGATAGCGGATCAAGTCGATCGCGTGAGGCCCGTTGTCCATGAGAATTCCGCCCCCTGACAGATGCTTTTGGGCAAACCACGTTCCGGCCATTTCGATAGATCCACCGAACATGAGGCGAAAGTTTGCGATCTTGCCGAGCCCCCCACTACTAAGGATTTCCTTGAGCTTCTGAACCTCATCGAAGTACCGGAACTTGAACGCCGTCAGCAGCAATAAGTTCTTTTCCGTGGCCTTCGCCGTCATGTCTTTGGCCTGATCGACGGAGATAGCAAGTGGTTTTTCGCACAGCACATGAATTCCCGCTTCCAACAAATCGAGGACGATGTCGCGATGCGTCGAGGGAATCGTGCACACGCTGACACCATCAAGACGTTCATTCGCAATCATGTCCTTCGTCGAAGCATACGCCTTCCCTGTCCCTTCGGCGGCAAATCGCTCCGCACTTTCTAAATTGGTGTCCACGAAGGCGATACAATCTACTTGGGAATTTTTCCGATAGGCGTCGAAATGCCATCGCCCCATTTGTCCGCATCCAACGATGCCGATACGAAGCTTCTTGCCAGGTGATGTCGAAGCAACTTCCGCCGTTGTGCGGGGCGTTTGTGAAACAGGGCGTGCCGGCCGACTAGTCGTCAAACTATTGAACGTGGCGCCGAGGATGCCTGCAACCCTTTCGACATCTCCCCTCGTCCAGCTTTCGTCCCATGGTAATACCAGGAGTTCTCCGAGGGTTTTTTCTGCACGAGGACACAGACCTTCTTTGTATTCATAGTTCTTCGCAACCCATGGGCCCGTAAATGGCCACTGAGAATCGCCATACGTCTTTTTGGCTGTCAACGATTCTGTACACAAATAGATCGGTTTTCCGGTATAGCCAGGAAGTGTATGAATCTTCTGCTTCCTCAACTCTTCGGCCAGACGATTGATATCAACTCCCTGCACGCCGATTGGGTACATCCAATAGGGGTGTTTTCCGCCTGGCGTACTCGGGGCCGGCACGATACCAGGAATTGTGGATAGCAGCGCACTCATATGCGTACCCAGCTCATGCCGTTTCGCCACAACACCTTTTACCTTCTTCAATTGTGCTAATCCTACCGCCCCCACCAGTTCCGTCATTCGATAGTTGGGAGCGTGGAAAAGATACGCTCGGCTCCCATAGCCCTTCCTTGCATATCCCTTGTCTGCAAAGAGTTTCATCCGCTCGTAATACTTTTTATTCGAGGTAATAGTCATTCCTCCATCGCCCGTCGTCATATGCTTGGAGTGTTGGAAGCTGAAACAGCCGATGTCACCGATC
>Ga0187894_10000272_pt1 | contig 69677 bp, 77 predicted proteins | sample GBC1701081metaG_FD_136650 | JGI IMG/M metagenome (GOLD analysis project Ga0187894, IMG submission 136650) | White microbial mat communities from a lava cave in the Kipuka Kanohina Cave System on the Island of Hawaii, USA - GBC170108-1 metaG ... | reverse complement strand
TTGGTCCGTCAGAGTGGGGGGCCATCATCGGGCGCTCGCCGTCGAAGCGGACGACGGCTTGGTCTGGTTTTGGATCGGGTCGCACGCCGACTACGACAAACTGCTCGGCTAACCCGGCGATGCGGCGGACCGGCTTCGCCGGCCGCTGATCGCCTGATCGTTAGGTTGCGCGCGGTTCAATCGTATCTTCACGGGAGGTAGCCAATGAAAGTTCAGCCATCCGTCTTGACACCCGATCAGCACCCCCCCGCTCTGAATGTGTTGGGCACAAAGGTGACTGTGCTGGCGTCGAACGCTGCGACGCAAAGCTATGGAGTTACCCTCCAACAGGGTGACGAAGGAACGGGCCCGCCACCGCACAGCCACGACTGGGACGAATCCTTCTTTGTGCTAGATGGCGAAATCGAGTTTCTCTGCGCAGGCAAATCCCAGATGTGTACGCCGGGCACCCTCGTGCAAGTGCCGCGAAGAACGGTGCATGGTTTTCGCTACGGCCGGGGCGGCGGTCGGATGCTTGAAATTACCGGGCAAGGTGCCGTAGCCGCTGAGATGTTCACCGCCATCCACAACGAGATTCCTGCTGGGTCACCAGATATTCCGAAGGTGGTGGAGGTGCTCAAACGAAACAGGGTAACCGTAGCGGCATGACGGCGCAAGCCGAGATCACGCTGCCATCAAAGAACAAGGGGAAGTGGTGGCCAGGACAGTTAGGGCAAGAGGCTGTGAACGGACGGGCTGATCGTTGATGAAAGTCCAGGAGCATCCTTTACGGTCTGTGGGCGTCGCTCAGACGCCAGTGATCCGCATCGTGTGCTCGTCGATCCTGCCGAGCAGCGTGCGGTAGTAGACGATGTTCCAGATGCCGTCGGCAACCTCCTCGAGTCCGACGTGCTGGTCGCGGAGCGCGTTGCTGAGAAAGGGCTGAGCGGAGTGGAGGCGGAAGGTTCCGCAGTGACTGACACGACGGATCTCCATGTGCCCCGGATACTCGGGTGGAACGATCCGATCTGGGTACGGCCGAGGCGATGCCGTCCAGAGCGACGCCGGGACGCGATCCCCGATGCCCTCGTGGGGTCGTTCTTCGTTGTGGCGTTTTCGGAAGACGTCGAACTTCCGGTGCTGGCCCCGCATCGTGTTCGCCGCCGGCCGCGCCGTCTCGCGCTTGAGCTCGCGGTGCATCCGTTCGTGCGTCGCGTTCTCTTGCGGGCTCGCGGGATGAATCCGCTGGTGGACGATGCCGAGCTGCATCCACCAGACGTTGAGCCCGCACAGGCCGTGGATCCCGGTCGAGGCGAACGGCGTCCCGTTGTCGGTCCGGATCGCCTCGGGCAGCCCGACCTCGCGGAACAGGCAGCGGAACACGGGCTTCGTGTCCCCGGTCTTCACCGACGGCAGGCCGCGGCACGCGAGCAGGGTCCGGCTGAAGTGATCGGTGACCGTGAGCGGGTAGCAGTATCGCCCGTCCCGGGTTTTGAACTGCCCCTTGAAGTCCGCTGGCCACACCTGGTTCGGTCGGGTCGTCGCGAGCGGCGCCGCGCCCGGGTGCGTCCACTGCTTGCGCCGCCGACGCTTGCGCAGCTGGCCATGGCGCTCGAGGATGTCGTTGACGGTGCTCCGCGCTGGCCACGCGAGCGTCGGGGCGCGCGTCCGCAGCACCTGCAGGAGCTTCTTCGCGCCCCAGCCGTACTCCGCACGGGCCGCGAGGATTCGCTCCTCGATCCCCAACGGCGTCCGGTGCGGGCAGCCGTGCGGGGTGCGACTCCGCTCGAGCATCCCGGCCTCGCCCGCTTCCCGGTAGCGGCTCACCCACTTGTAGCCGGTGGGGCGTGTCACACCGTACCGCTCGCACAGCTCCGTCATGGACCACTGGCCGCTCTCAAAATCCTCCACGAACCTCCACCGCTGGTCCTTCGCGCTCGTTTGCATCCAGGGCATCTCCTCGGTGTAAACGATGTCCCCGGACTTCTGTTAACGATGTACCCAGGCGGTACCGCGGCGAGGCCTAACTAGGCGATGGAGCCGACCGGCCTGTCCTTGTCTGCTCACTGCGAGCATCGGTGCGCCGGCGCTCACCGCCGGCGCTAGGCCGCACGGAGGAACGCAACTGAAACACATGGGGACAGCGCTCGGTATCGCAGCGTTCTCGGTTGCGCCGTGGGCAGGATATGCCGGGGAGTCCACGCCATCTGCGTCGCGAATCTTGGCGGAGATCAAGTCCGAGGGCGCAAAACCCGTGTGCAGCCGACTCTTCGACGACACGGCCACGTTTGACGCAATCTGCGGCGCCATCGAACGAGGAGAGCCGATTTGGCTCGACGTGGCCGCGAGCCTGAAACCTGGCTCGGATGGCGCTAGCGCACTGTCGCTGAACTATTCCGTTGCGCGAGCTCTTCCTCGTTCTCCGAGTCGTGTCCTGGCGCTCATCGGCCATGGATTCTCTCTGGAAGACATTTGCACTTCCCCGTTCATCGAACCCGAACCAGGGCTCGCGGAGGATTATGAGAAGCGTACCCTGGCTGCCCTCGCGAACGTATCGGAGCCGAATCTCAAAGGCGTGGCAGCGGACTGCGCAGTCAAGGTGCGCCATCCGAAGGCGTAGGGCGGAGGCGGTGCGGCCCAACAAGCGCGTGAACCCGACGGTCGATCCCGACACGGCCCTTGCACAGAACGCAGGGCCGCGCCGGCCTCGCCCGCGGGTTACGCGCAACGTTGCGCGGCGTCGAGGGTGCGCTGCTTCTGAGACGTGAGAAATGAGCGAACTGGATCCGTACCTTCTGGGTTACCGGCAGGCGGAGCAAGACCGTCTGGAACGTCAAGCGCAGGAGCTTGCGCCCGAATCAGCGTGGCTCTTCGACCAGATCGGCGTTCGTGACGGTTGGCGAGTTGTCGAGATCGGCTGCGGCCCACAGGGCTGTCTCGGGCTTCTCTCTGGGCGCGTCGGCGCGATAGGCCACGTCGTCGGCGTGGAACGCAGTGCAGAGCAGGTGGAAAGGGCTCGCCGGTTCGTAGCCGACAGCTACTTGACGAACGTCGAGGTTCTCGACGCAGATGCCCGCGCCACAGGTCTTGCCAAGGGAGCATTCGACCTCGCGACGGCGCGCCTGGTTCTGGTCAACGTGCCTGAACCACAGGAGCTCGTTGCAGAGATGGTGCGGATCGTTCGCCCCGGGGGGTTCGTTGCCCTGCATGAGGCAGATTCCACGGCTCAGCGTTGCGATCCCCCTCACCCCGCGCAGACACGCCTGTTGCAGATTCTCGGCACCTACGCGGAAATGAACGGCATCGACCGGGCGATCGGTCTAAGAGTGCCACGCATGCTGCGTGAATCTGGGCTAGTGGATGTCCGCGTGAACCCTCTGGTCCATGTGTATCCCCCTGCCCACGGGCGTCGGATGTTGCTACTTGAGTTCGTTGAGAACGCACGGAGTCGGATGCTCGACAAGCGGCTGATAGGAGAGGTCGAGCTCGATGACTTGACCGCAGCACTGACGCGCCACCTGCAAGATCCTGGAACGCTGGTTGTCTCGTCTCTCTTCATTCAGGCATGGGGACGTGTCCCGGAACGGTGACGGCACCGCCCAACACGGCGATGGAGCCGGCCGGCTTGAGCCGCGCTGCAAATCGCAGACGGCCGAGGGCGACGGCTCATCGCCAAGCCGTTGGGCGGCAGCCAAGCGCCGAAGAACGTCACGTTCCGCCAGGGAGACATACTAGACCTCCCCTTCGACGACGACAGCTTCGACGTGGTGTTCTCGCAGACGGTTCTCTATCACGTCCCCAATACCGAGAAGGCACTCGCAGAGATCAAGCGAGTCCTGTGCCCCGGGGGGCTGATCGCGCTTCGCGACGCTATCACCGCCTCTGTCATCGTCTGGCCCGAGGAGCCGCTCGTCCGGGAGATATTCAGCATGTTCGGCCTCGGCGCTTACCACTCCGGGGGAAATCCCGATGTCGGGCGGCAGCTGGGAACGCTTCTCCACGCGGCGGGGTTCGAGGAGGTGTTCTTCACCCTTGGCTTCACGCAGCCTGAGCGGCCTGAGGAGCGCGTCGAGTTCTACTCGCGACTTGCTGGCGCGATCGAGGGGGACCTTGCAACTCTTGCCGTGCGGGAGGGCTGGAGCACGGCGGAGAGACTGGCCGAGGGAGCCGCGCGGCTCCGGGGCCTTGCGAATCAACCAGGGTCGATCTGCGTAGCTCCGTGGGGTCAGGCCATCGGCCGCAAGCGCAGTTGAAGCGTGCACCCATTGCCCCCAACCAACCGACAAGTCGACCCGAGGTCCGTGTGCTGCCGCCCAACAAGCCGATGAAGCGCCCCTCCGATGGCCAAGAGCGACTCCTCCGCGCGGCGTTTCTCGCGGGCGCGATTACGGATGCCCTCGCTCTCGGGCCAATGCTCGTTCCGCAGCTCGGCCAACTTCTCTGGGGATTCACGGACCTCAGCGGTCCTTACAGATTCGCGATGGGGTATGCCGCCTCGTTGATGCTCGCATGGACCGTCCACCTCGTTTGGGCTTACCGCGACCCGCTTCCCAGGCGTTTCATCGCGGCACTCACCGTGCTCGTCATCTACGGCCTGATCGCGACCGAGATCATTGCTGTGCGTTCCGGTCATCTCGACGCGTGGCGCATGGTTCCTACCTGGGGTCTCCAGGCGTGTCTGCTCGCCCTGTTCGCTGGCGGCTACCACTACGCGTCGTTCCGGAGGCACGTTGCGGTCTAACCCGGCGTTGGAGCGGGCCGCCGAGCGACCGGCGAGCCATGTTCAAGCGGCCCGTTCGGCCGGCTGCTCAACGCCCGGTGAGGGATTTGAAGTGCCATGAAAGTCTTGGTCACGGGCAGCAGTGGGCATCTCGGCGAAGCGCTGGTTCGCACCTTGCAGGGCACGACACACCAAATCGCCGGCCTCGACCGAACGCCGTCTCCCTTCACCGACAGCGTCGGCACGATCACCGACCGCGACTTCGTGCGGCGGTGCGTGCGAGGCATGGACGCCGTCATTCACACAGCAACCCTGCACAAGCCACACGTCGCCACCCACACCCGGCAGGACTTCGTCGATACCAACATCACCGGCACACTCAACCTTCTGGAGGAAGGAGCGTCGGCTGGCATCTCGTGCTTCATCTTCACAAGTACGACCAGCGCGTTCGGACGGGCGCTGACGCCGCCGCCGGGTTCCCCAGCGGCGTGGGTGACCGAGGACGTAGCGCACGTCCCCAAGAACATTTACGGCGTGACCAAGACGGCGGCCGAGGATTTGTGCGAGTTGTTTCACCGCGTCCACCGGCTTGCCTGCCTCGTCCTGCGGACGTCGCGGTTCTTCCCGGAGGTGGACGACGACCCGACGGTCCGCACGACCTACGACGACGGCAATGTCAAGGCGAACGAGTACCTCTACCGGCGTGTTGATCTCCAAGATGCCGTTGACGCTCACGTGCTCGCGCTCGACAAGGCCCCATCGATCGGTTTCGGGCGGTACATCATCAGCGCGACGACGCCTTTCCGGCCCGACGACCTGGCCGACCTGCGTCTGAACGCGCCAAAAGTGGTGGAACGTCGGGTCCCGGAGTATGCGGAGGAGTACGCTCGTCGCGGTTGGAAGATGCTCCCCGTCATCGAGCGGGTCTACGTGAATGAGCGAGCGCGGCAGGAGCTGGGTTGGCAGCCCCGGTATGACTTCCGGAAAGTCATCGACTGCCTGAGAGCGGGGGACGAGCCGCGGAGTCCGCTTGCGCGCGCCGTCGGCTCGAAGGGCTATCATGCCCGTGAGTTCGCGGACGGCCCGTATCCCGTGTCGCGAGGCCCCAGGTAGAGCAACTGGATAAACGCAGAGTGAACGCGATCCGTCACAGGTACTTACCGCAAAACGGAAGACATATGTCAGAACCTTTGGAACCGAGGTCTTCGGTGCAGTCGTCCGGCGGACGTACCCCGGAGGAATGGCAAGTTGAGCGAGAGAAAGTCGCGCTTGAGCGCACCAAGACCTGGCTAACCGCCGTATCGATCGTCGTGCCTGTGGCTCAAGAAGGAAAAACCATGACCGTTGGTGCGGGAGCCGGTAGAGCAAAGTCCGCGCAGGTCACCGGCGCTGACCAGACGGCTCCCCGAAAGGGCGTCGTACCCGCAGTTGCAGCGGACGGCGCTTGCGCGCCGCCGCTGAGCCGCCAGGTCGTTGGCTGGCCTGCCATCGCGTCGTTTTGGTAGGAGGTGGCCGTGATCCCCGAAGAGCCCGTCCGCGGTCGGACCCCGCCGCCCTGGAGGTGAGATGGATTTGACCAAGGCCATCTCGAAGATCATCGGGCCCGTGTTGCTCCTTCGAGCGGCGTCGATTCTCATTGACCGGGATCACTTTCTCGAGATGCTTCGAGGCTTGGATCGGGAAGTCGCGACGGTGTCGTTTTCCATGTTCCCGATAGCCCTTCTCATGGCCTTCATTTCCTTGGCGCTGGTGCCGTTGGATTCGGGAACGCTCGCAGCTTTTCTGCTTCGGATCATCGCCTGGGGAGGGATCCTCAAGACATCGGCATTGATACTCGTTCCACGGGTCGTCGTCGCGAAGGCTCATGTCGTCGAACAGGCGGGCATTTTGAACGTGGTGCTGGCGGCCTGCTTCGCGGTCGGTGCCTACTTCACGTGGTTCGGTTACTTCGCATCGGTGACACGCAAGCCAGAACACGAACCGGCTCGGGACCGTGCGCCGTCCGGCAGCTGAAGCGAGATCGCCGATCGCGACTCCGGTCGTCGCCCCGACCAATTCCGCGAGCGCGGGGAAGGGCTTGCCCCGAAATCTGGAAGAGTCAGGAAGGTCTTGGGAGGAGAGCATGAAGAAGTCGGCTTCGACCGATGGCCAGCCGGCATCCGAGTTGATCGACAACAGAATCGCCGAGCTCGGGGACTGGCGTGGCGAGACCTTGGGCAGGATGCGCAAGCTCATCAGAGACGCTGACCCGGACGTCGTGGAGGAGTGGAAGTGGATGGGCACTCCCGTGTGGTCGCACGACGGGATCATCTGCACCGGGGAGTCCTACAAGGCGATCGTGAAGTTGACCTTCGCCAAGGGGGCTTCGTTGAAGGACCCGGCCAAGCTCTTCAACTCGAGCCTCGACGGGAACGTACGGCGCGCGATCGACATCCACGAGGGGGAGAGGGTCGATGCGGGTGCGTTCAAGGCGCTCGTCCGTGCCGCGGTCGCCCTCAATGCGTCCGGCGGAAAGGCCAGGTCAAGGCGAGCGAAGTAGGCTGCGAGAGAAGAGGAAGGCCATGGCGAAGTCGACCACGACCTACTGGAACCCATTGGCGTCGGAGAGCCGAGGGCGATGGACGCTCGTCACGGGCCTCGAGGGGACGGTCGAAGAGCTCACGCTCAGCATCGATCCGGCGACGGGCGAGTACACACGACTCACGCGATTCCACCCCGGTGCCGACACGACACCATTGGGCGGGAAGAGTCACGCCTACCCCGAGGAGGTCTTCATCGTGAGTGGTCGGCTCTATGACCGGGCGTTCGATCTGTGGCTCGAAGCGGGCCACTATGCGAGTCGCCCTGGGGGTGAGCTGCACGGCCCGTTCAAGACAGAGGTGGGTTGCGTCGTGCTAGAGGTCTCCTTCCCCATGCGGGGCACAGGCGGGGAGGGCGCCCAACTCGCGCGCGCCGCGGGCGACGCTCGCACGCCTGTGCAACCAGAGAAGACGTCATGATCAGACACTTCGATCACATCACGCTCGTCGTCCGCGACGTCGACTCGGCCAAGCGATTCTTCGCCTTGCTCGGATTCGAGCACGATCGCTCGGTCGTGATCGCCGGCGCAACGTTCTCCGCGTACATGGGCGTGCCGGACATCGAGGCCGAGCACGTGACGCTCGTGCTGGCAGGCGCAACGCCACGCGCCGAGGTCCAGCTCCTCGCGTACCGCGCGCCCGAGCCGGTGCCGAACCCCCACATCGCAGACCTGCGCACGATCGGGTTCAACCATGTCTGCTTCGCGGTCGACGACCTCGACGGCGAACTGCGGCGGCTGCGCGCGGCCGGGATCGAGACGCGCACGGACGTGCTCGACTTCCGCGGGCACAAGCTCGTTTTCCTTCGCGGACCGGAAGGGATCACGGTCGAGCTGTCGGAGCGTCATGGCGACTGACGAATTCGACGCCGCTCCGCCGAACGCCGAATCGAAGACGGCATCGCCGGGAACGCTCGTGCATCTCCCCGCTGGAACGGTCCACTGGTTTCGCTTCGGCAGGGGTGGCGGCGAAATGGTCTCGGTCACGTCGCGCCTCGGGGCTTCCAGGATGTTCTCCGACATCGCCCGGGAAGTCGCTCCGGTGAATCCCGATCTTGGAAAGCTGGCGGAGGTCGGGGGACGCTACGGATTCAAGGTGGCGACGTGACGGTGTCGTCGTTGACCGCGTCGTCTCGATCGTGCGAGACGCCGTCCGGGGGGATGACAATGCGGAGCTGCAGCGTGGCCGTTCTGGTGATGGCGCTGGCGACGCCCGCGTTCGCGGATGCGACGGCGGAAGCGAAGGAGCACGACGAGGCGTTCGCGAAGGCGTGCGGTGCGGGCGACGTGAAGGCCGTCGTCGCCCTCTACACCGACGACGCGTTCGTCATCTGGCCGGGGGCCGGGGAGGAAGCGCAGGGGAAGGCCGCGATCGAGAAGCTGGCGACGGGCCTGTGCGACCCGAAGGTCTCCGCCAAGCCGGTCTTGAAGGACGACGTCGGCGTACAGCTCGACCCGACGCACATCGCGATCATCGGTCGCTGGGAGCTGACGCAGAACGGGACCGACGGCAAGCCGGCCACTTCGATCATCCGCACCTCCGAGATCATCGTGAAGACCGCGGGTGGATGGCGCTACGTGGTCGATCACGCGTCGATCGGCCTGCCGCCGGCCGAGCCGGCGAAGAAGCCGTAGGACGAGCCATCGTGGATCGCGCGACATGGCACTCGAGCTGATCGGCGCCGGTCTTGGGCGCACGGGAACGTTGTCGCTCAAGGCTGCGCTCGAGCGGATCGGTTACGGGCCCTGCTACCACATGCTCGAGATCCTCACCGCGCCGGAGCGCGCCGGGCACTGGCTCGAGAAGACTCCGAGCGGCACCCTCGATTGGGAGACGATCTTCCGCGGGTATCGCGCCACCGTCGACTGGCCGGCGGCGGCCTTCTGGCGCGAGCTGGCCGACCGCTACCCCGACGCGAAGGTCCTGCTGTCGTTGCGCGACGCCGACCGCTGGTACGACAGCGTGGCGAACACCATCTACCCCGCGATGATGCAGGGACCCCCGGCGCGTGCGCCCGAGATCCTGCACGAGTTCCACCGCATGGCCTACGGGCTGATCTTCGAGCGGGCCTTCGGGAGCCGCCTCGGAGATCGCGCCCATGCCAAGCGCATGTTCGACGCGCACAACCAGGCGGTCATCGATGCGATTCCCGCCTCGCGACTGCTCGTCTACCGGCCGGGCGACGGCTGGGAGCCGATCTGCCGATTCCTGGGCGTGCCGGTGCCGGACGAGGACTTCCCGCACCTGAACGACACGGCATGGTACCGAGAGCACCTGGGGCTCCCGCCGATCGAGCCTCGTCGCTGACGCAGACGAGGGCTGAGCGAGGCCGGCAGCCCACGAAGGAATGCGAACCATCGAAAAGATCGGGATGACGCGCGAGGGCGTGCTCCGGCGATGGGCGATTCGGAGGCCCCAACCGGCCGCCGATCGGTGAAGGCAATGAAGGCCGTCAGCAAGGTCACCGCCGTCGCGGCAGGGTACGTCGCCGCGTTTCTCGTCGCGTCCGTCGCGGTCGCCGTCCGCCAGGCCGCCACGAACGGCCCCGGCGCGCAGGCCGCGAGCGGCATGTACGCGGCCGGCGACGCGATGCTCTTCGTCGCCGTGTTCGGTGCCGTCGCGCTCGTGCCCACGGCCGGAGCACTCTTCCTTCTGAGGCACTATCGGCCCTTCTGGACGGTGCTGTCGGGATTCGCAGTGGCCGTTGCGGTCACCGGGCTCACGGCGGTGGTTCTCTTCGCCGTCGGAAGGCATGTGCCCCCGCCTTCGGCGCTGACCACGTGGGGCGCGCTCTCCGTCCTCCGGATCCTGATCGCGCCACTGTTCGCGGCGACCTTCCTCGTCTGCGCGGTCTTCTCGCCGTACCGCGTCCCTCGCCGGGCGTTCCTCGCAGCGACCGTCATGGAGACGGCAGTGACCGCGTACGGAGGGTTCGTCTGGTTCGTCCCACTGTGGTTGTCTCGATGAGCCGAACCACAAATGGCTGGACTGGCCAATCACCGGCAGGTTGGGGTCTCCGGCCATGCGGAGACCGCCGAAGACCTGCACGCTCCTGATGATTGCCGCGGCTGCCTGGCCGCTCGACGCACTCGGAGGCGCCATCGTCCTGCGGAGCCTCGGCACCCCTGCAGCGCCGTACGGGCAGATGGGGCTTTCGCTCGCCGGTCGCGGCGACACTGCAATGGGGTACAAGATGGGAGATCCGTTCGACGCCGCGGTCGACATCTCCTTCCGCGGTAAGGCCGGCAGCTCCACCCGCTCGTCAACGTTCCGGGTGGAGTGATCTTGGCGAAGGCACGAGCACGCTGCTGCTGACGCGCTCCGAAGTGGAAGCGCTCCTCGGCGTGGGCGGTACGAGGCCGCGCGCGGTCGCGGGATGGGCCGCGAGGTGGACTTCGCTACGTAGCCCGCCTAACAGGCGAGTGGGATCCGTCGCATGGACACCGTGAACGAACGCTGGCCGAAGGCCGTCGAGGACGGGCTCATCCCCACCGACAACCGGATGGGCATCATGACCGAGGAGCTCTCGCCCGCGGCCGAGGCGTTCGTCGCGCTGGCCGCGACGGCCGGAGGTCCGTTGCTGGAGATCGGTGCGGCCTACGGCAACGCCACGCTGCCCGCACTGCGCGCCGGCGGCACCGTGATCGCGAACGACCTGTCGGCGACGGAGCTGGGCGTGCTGGCGTCGGCGGTGCCGGACGGCGATCGGAAACGGCTCGTGCTGATGCCGGCGCGGTTTCCCGACGAGCTTCACCTGGGCGACGGCAGCCTCTCCGGCGTGCTCGCCGCGCAGATCCTGCACTTCCTCGACGGACCGACCGTCGAGCTCGCCTTTCGCAACGTGCTGCGCTGGCTCGAGCCGGGTGGAGCGTTCTTCGTGCTCGTCATGACCCCGAGCCTCAGCTTCTACCGCACGCTTCGGCCCGAGTACGAGAAGCGGGCGCGCTCCGGCGAACGCTGGCCGGGCATCTTCGATCCGCGTCTCGCCGCGACGCCGGACTGGAAGGACCGTCTCCCGCCGATGGTTCATCTCTTCGAGCGGGACGTGCTGCGTCGCTGTGCGGAAGAAGCGGGATTCGGGGTGGAGACCCTGGAGTACTTCTGCTTCCGCCACTTCCCCACCAAGCACCGCACCGACGGCCACGAGTACTTGACGCTCACGGCGCGCAAACCCGCAGCGTAGGTTCCGCACGCAATGGCCGAACGAACCGTAGCGCGTGCCGCGCTGCGCGAGGCGACGCGCCGCGCGCCCGCTTGAGGCCGATGCCCGGCGCTGGCCCGGCGCCGCACGGGTTGCTAGGAAAGCCGCCCGTGATCCCCGACGAGACGGAGCGCGAAGCACGAGCGCTGGCGACGCTGCGCGCGACGATCGGCAAGCCCATCGGCGCGCCGTCGGTGGCGCCCGATCCCGTGAACCAGCCGATGATCCGCCACTGGGCGGCAGCGATGGAGGACCACAACCCGGTCTACGTCGATCCGACGTTCGCCGCGTCGTCGCGGTTCGGGGGCATCGTCGCACCCCCGATGATGCTGCAGACGTGGACCATGGCGACGCCGAAGATCACCGGGATCGCCGCGCGCGGCGGCTCGCCCGTGGAGTTCGGCGGGAATCCGCTCACGGTCCTCGACGACGTCGGGTTCATCGCCACCCTCGCGACCAACTCCGAGTTCGAGATCGTGCGCTACCTGCGTCCGGGCGACGTCATCACCTCGACGATGGAGATCGAGTCCGTGTCCGACCAGAAGCAGACGCGCATCGGGCCGGGATACTTCGTCACCTGGGTCACGACCTATCGCGACGCCGAAGGGGCGATCGTCGGCCGGCAGGTCTTCCGCATCCTCAAGTTCAAGCCCGACCTGGAGGCGCTGCTGACATGAGCGATCGCCTGGCTCCGACGACCACGCCGGACACCAAGTTCTTCTGGGACGCCTTGAGGGAGGGCAAGCTGCTGATCCAGCGCTGCGCGGGGTGCGCGACGCTGCGCCATCCGCCGCGGCCGATGTGCCCGCGCTGCAACTCGCTCTCGTGGGACACGATCGAGTCGTCGGGCCGCGGCCACGTCTACAGCTTCGTCCTGCCGCGACACCCGCAATGGCCGTGGTTCGAGGGCACCTACGTCGTGGCGCTCGTCGAGCTGGAGGAGGGCACCCGCATCGTCTCGAACCTCCGCGACGTCGATCCGGACGACGTCACGATCGGCATGCCCGTGCAGGGCTACGTCGAGCACTTCGACAACGGCGTGTCGCTGCCCCAGTTCCGCCCGCGGAGCGCGTCGTGACGCGGACGACGCTCGACTGGAGCCGGATCCGGGTCGGCGACGCGATCACGCCGATGACGATCGACGTGACGGCCACCGTGGTAGTGGCCGGCGCGATCGCGACGCGCGACTTCATGCCGGTGCATCATGATCGGGACTACGCCGCCTCGCAGGGCTCGCCGAACATCTTCATGAACATCATGACCGACAACGGCTACTGCAGCCGCTTCCTCACCGACTGGGCCGGCCCGGACGCGATGGTGCGGAAGATCGCCATCCGCCTCGGCGTGCCGGCGTATGCCGGCTCGAAAGTCGAGTACACGGGCGCGGTCACCGGCACCTCGCAGGACGGCGGCGAGGGGATCGTCGAGGTCGCGTTCCGGGCGACGAACGATCAAGGCGATCATCTCTCCGGGACGGCGGTGATCACCCTCCCGCTCGGAAGGGCCGGCGCGTGAGCCGCTCGCTCCGCGACCGCGCCGCGATCGTCGGCATCGGGCAGACGGAGTTCTCCAAGGCGTCGGGCCGCAGCGAGCTGCAGCTCGCCTGCGAGGCGACCAAGGCGGCGCTCGACGACGCCGGGCTCTCGCCGCGCGCGGTCGGCGGCCTGGTCACGTTCTCGATGGACTCGAGCGAGGAGGCCGAGGTGGCGCGCAACCTCGGGATCCCACTGCTGACCATGTTCGCACGCGTGCCCTACGGCGGCGGCGGGGCGTGCGCGGTCGTGATGCAGGCGGCGATGGCGGTCGCCACGGGCGCGGCCGACGTCGTCGTGTGCTATCGCGCGATGAACGAGCGCTCCGGCATGCGCTTCGGCGGCCCCGGCATGGCGAGCGCGATGCTGCCGCCGTTCCTCGACATGTACGGTCCCTACGGGCTCCTCTCGCCCGCCAGCTGGGTGGCGCTGCACGCGCGCCGCTACATGCACGAGTACGGCGTCACGAACGAACACTTCGGCCGCATCTCCGTCGTGGACCGCGCGCACGCGGCCACGAACCCCGGCGCGTGGTTCTACGAGCGGCCGATCACGCTCGAGGAGCACCAGCGCTCGCGCTGGATCGTCGAGCCGGTGTTGCGGCTGCTCGACTGCTGCCAGGAGAGCGACGGCGCCGTCGCCATGGTCGTCACGACGCCGGAGCGCGCGCGCGACCTCCGACAGCGTCCGGCGATCATCGCGGCCGCGGCGCAGGGCGCGGCCGACGACGGCGAGCTGATGACCAGCTACTATCGCCCGGAGATCACCGGTCTGCCGGAGATGGGCGTCGTGGCGAAGCAGCTCTGGGCCGCGTCGGGGCTGCGCCCGGCCGACATCCAGACGGCCTTCCTCTACGATCACTTCACGCCCTTCGTGCTCGTGCAGCTGGAAGAGCTCGGCTTCTGCGGGCGCGGCGAGGCGAAGGACTTCGCGACCGTCGACAACCTCTCGATTGGGGGACGCCTTCCCATCAACACGAGCGGAGGGCTGCTCGGCGAAGCGTACATCCACGGCATGAACGGCATCACGGAGGCGGTGCGCCAGATCCGGGGCACGTCGTGCAACCAGGTGCGCGACGTCGAGCACGTGCTCGTGACGGCGGGCACGGGGTGCCCGACGAGTGGCCTCATCCTCCGGCGCGGGTAGGGCGTCGCGGCTCGCGCTCCGGGGACTCGCCGCCGGCGTCGCGTGCTTCGGCGTCCTCGGCCTGCTCGCACTGATCTCGTCTTGTGGGACGCCGCTGCACGCCTGCTTCGACGGGCGGGCCGCTCCGCAGGCTCTCCAGTTTGACGCAAGACGCTGAGCGTCTGAGCGTCGGCGGCGCCCCGCGCGGGTTGACTCACATTCCAGTATGGTGGATGAGACATCCACCACCATGGATCCCGAGACGCCCGACCTGAACCGCCGCATCGCCGAGCGCGTGCGGGAGCTGCGCACCGCCAAGGGCCTCTCGCTCGAAGCGGTGGCGGGCAGGAGCGGGGTCAGCCGCTCGATGATCTCGCTCATCGAGCGCGGGGAGAGCAGTCCGACCGCCGTCGTCCTGGAGAAGCTCGCCGCGGGTCTGGGCGTCATGCTCGCGTCACTGTTCGATCCGCCGGCCGGCAGGGACGGCGCGGCCAGCGGACCGGTGGCGCGGCGCGACCACCAACCGACCTGGAAGGATCCCGCCTCGGGCTACCTCCGGCGCAACGTCTCGCCCCCGGGCGTGGTGCAGCCGATGCGGATCGTCGAGGTTCGCTTCCCCGCCGGCGGGCGCGTCGCGTTCGAGAGCGGCGCGCGTGACGCGCACGTGCACCAGCAGGTGTGGGTGCTCGAAGGCGCGATCGACGTCGCCGTCGGAGCGCAGCGCCACCGGCTGCGCGAGGGCGACTGCCTCGCCATGACGCTCGACCGCCCCACCATGTTCCACAACCCCACCCGCAAGCCCGCGCGCTACGCGGTGGTGATCGCGTGACCACGCCGATCGTGCGACGCGTCCACGCCGTCGACGATGCGGAGATGGGTGGCCTCGCCGACGTGCTGGTCGACTGCGTCGAGGGCGGCGCGTCGGTCAGCTTCATGCATCCGCTGACGCGCGAGCGTGCGATGGCGTTCTGGCGCGACGTGGCGCGCGGCGTCGCCGCCGGCGAGCGCGTGCTGCTGGTCGCCACGGACGAGCAGGGGGTGTGCGGAACCGTCCAGGTGGCGCTGGGCCAGCCCGAGAACCAGCCGCATCGTGCGGATCTGACGAAGATGCTCGTGCACCGGCGGGCACGTCGCCGGGGGCTGGGCGGCGCGCTGCTGCACGCCGCCGAGGCCGCGGCGCGCGAATGCGGGAAGACGCTGCTCGTGCTCGACACCGCGAACGCGACTGCCGAACGGCTCTACACGCGGGCGGGCTGGGTGCGCGTGGGCGTCATTCCCGGCTATGCGTTGTGGCCACAGGGCGGGCTCTGCGACACGACCGTGTACTACCGCGACCTCGACGGCCGGCCCTGAGGGAGGGGATGGAATGACCAAGATCCTGTTCGGCCTCGCCGCCGTGGTGGCGGGGGCCGCGGCGGTGTTCCAGGCGGCCGCGAATGCCGGACTGGCGTCGCGCATCGGGCTCGGCGCTGCGCTGGTGGTGAACACGTCGATCGTCCTCTTGGGGACGCTCGTCCTCTACGTCGCTGGCGGGCCGAGCGGGACCTTCTTCCCGTCCGATGCCCCCTGGAGCCTCTACATCGGCGGCGTGTGCGGCTTCGTCCTTCTCTTGTCGCTCGCCTTCGTCTTCCCGAAGATCGGCGCGACGGTCGCGATTGGGCTCGTTGTCCTCGGCCAGGGCGCCGCGGCGCTCGCGATCGATCACTTCGGGCTTCTCGGCATGCCGGCGGAGCCGATCACGCTGGTGCGCGTCGCCGGCATGCTCCTCGTCGGCGCCGGCCTCGTGCTCGTCCGGGGCTAGCGCGATGATTCTCACGGCCTGCGGCGGCTTCCTGCTGGCGGTCCTGTGGATGGACCTCATGTTCGACGTCCAGGTGCTCGGCCATCGCGACGGCGAGCTCCCGGTGCCGGTCCTGGACTCGATCGGGGCGTACTACCGGCGCGTCACCACGACGGCGCGCCCGATGACCCATCTGGTCGGCACCGTGATGGCGATCGCGATCGGCACGCTGGTCGTTCAGATCGCCCGCGACGACGAGCGGCGCGGGATCGCGCTGCTTTCGCTGCTGCTCGCCGGAGCTCCGATCGCGCTGGCGATGGCACGCACGTATCCCAACGCGGTCCGCCTCGGCGCGGGGTCGGATCCCGCAGCCGAGCAGAGCCGCCTCGCGCGCGCCATCTGCAGAGACCACGTGCTCTGCTTGGTCGCGATCGTCGCGTTCGTCGCGCTGCAGATCGCGACCGCGATGCGATGAGCGACACGCCCGATCAAAGGGAGTTGTCGTCGATCGTTCTCCCGGGCAGAAGCCACGGGGAGTCGATGGGCAGCCCGCTCAGATCGCTGGCGGAGAACCTCTGGGTCGTCGATCGACCGCAGACGTTCTACGGCCTTCCGGTCGGCACGCGCATGACCGTCATTCGCCTCGCGGGCGGCCGTCTGCTGCTCCATTCACCCGTCGCGCTCGACGCGGACCTCCGAGGGCAGCTCGATTCGGTCGGCCGAGTCTCGTTCGCAATCGCGCCGAATCGCGTCCATCACCTCTACGCCGGCGACGTCGCCAAGGCCTACCCGGGAACGCGGCTCTGGGTGGGGCCGGGGCTCGAGCGCAAGCGTCCCGACCTCGTGTTCGAGGCGATCCTCGGCGACGAAGCGCCCGAGGAGTGGCGCGGGGAGGTCGATCAGGTCTTCTTCCGCGGGCGGCCGTACGAGAACGAGGTGACGTTCTTCCATCGGGTGAGCCGAACGCTCATCCTGTGCGACTTGGCGTTCAACTTCGGCCCTCGCACGGCGACGCCGACGCGCCTCTTGATGAAGCTGATCCGGAGCTACGGCCACCTCGGTCCGTCCACGCTCGACCCGTGGCTCATCCGCGATCGCCGCGCCGCGCGCGAGAGTCTCGAGCGCATCCTCGCCTGGGACTTCGACCGCATCATCGTCGCGCACGGCGACGTCCTGGATAGCGGCGGGCACGAGATCCTGCGGCGCGGCTATTCGTGGTTGCTCGACTGAAGGAAGGAAGATGTCGCTGAAGCTCTATGCTCACCCCTTTTCCTCGTACTGCCAGAAGGTGCTGATCGCGCTCTACGAGAACGACCTCCCGTTCGAGCTCCGCCTGCTCGCGCCGGGCGACGAGCAGGCGGCCGCCGAGCACGAGGCCCTGTGGCCCTTGAAGCGCATGCCGGTGCTCGTCGACGCGGGCCGCACGGTCGTCGAAGCGAGCACGATCATCGAGTATCTGGGCCTCCGGCATCCTGGGAAGGTGCGGCTGATTCCCGAGGATCCGACCGACGCGCTCGACGTGCGGATGATGGACCGCTTCTTCGACAACTACGTCATGACGCCGATGCAGAAGATCGTGGTCGACAGCATTCGTCCGCCGGAGCATCGCGATCGCCACGGCGTCGCGGAGGCGCGGAAGCTGCTGGACACGGCCTACCGCTGGCTCGACGGTGCCGTCGGCGGGCGTGAATGGGCGGCGGGCCACGCGTTCAGCCTCGCCGACTGCGCGGCGGCGCCGGCCCTGTTCTACGCCGACTGGGCGCACGAGATCGACGAGGGACTCGGCAACGTCCGCGCCTACCGGCGACGCCTCCTCGCACGGCCGTCCTTCGCGCGCGCCGTCGACGAGGCGCGGCCGTACCGCCCATTCTTCCCGTTGGGCGCGCCGGAGAGGGATTGAGCGATGATCCTCGAGATGGCCGTCCTCCAGGTGAAGCCGGGCTTGGCCGCCGAGTTCCAGGCGGCGTTCGAGACCGCCGAACCGATCATCGCAGGCTCCCCCGGCCACATCGCGCACGAGCTGCATCGCTGCCACGAGGATCCGAACCGGTTCCTGCTGCTGGTTCGCTGGCGGACGCTCGAGGATCACACCCGTGGCTTCCGCGGCTCGCCTGAATATCAGCGCTGGAAGGCGCTGCTCCATCACTTCTACGATCCCTTCCCGGAGGTCCTGCACTACGAGCTGATGAGCGGCGGTCCCCTCTAGGCACGACGCCGAGCCGTGGACATCCCGTCGCTCGTGAAGTACCTCGTCGCCCATGGCGGGATCACCGGCTGCACGTAGCCGACGGGGCCGCGCGTGAGCACGTTCGTGCTGGTGCACGGCGCGTGGCACGGCGCCTGGTGCTGGTACAAGGTCGTTGCCCTCCTCGAGCGCGCCGGGCATCGCGCGATCGCGCTCGATCTGCCGGGTCTCGGCAAGGACAAGACACCGCTCGACGAGGTTTCGCTTGCGACCTGGACCGACAGCGTCGTGCGGGTCCTCGATGCCCGGCCCGAGCCCGTCGTCCTGGTCGGTCATAGCCGCGGCGGAATCGTCGTCAGCCAGGTCGCGGAGGCGCGGCCCGACAAGGTCGACCACCTCGTCTTCCTCGCCGCGTACCTGCTGCGCGACGGCGAAGCCCTGCTCGAAGTGGCGCAACGCGACACCGCGTCGCGGATCTTGCCGAACCTGGTGTGGGCCGAGGACCGGCGATCCGCGACGGTGGCGAACGATGCGGTCAAGGACGTCTTCTATGGCGGCTGCTCCGACGACGACGTCGCCCTGGCCCGGCTGCTGCTGGCCCCGGAGCCGCTTGCCCCTCTCAGCACGCCGATCCACGTGACCCAGCCGCGCTTCGGTCGCGTTCCACGAACCTACGTCGAGTGCCTGCGCGATCGGGCCGTGAGCCCGTCGGAGCAGAAGACGATGTACACCGCGACACCGTGCGAGCGGGTGGTCTCGATGGACACGGGCCACTCGCCGTTCTTCTCCGCCCCGTCCGAGCTGGTCGCCCACCTCGTGTCGCTGCGATAGGTGGGTCGTGGAGCGCGCCCGGATCGTCGCGCTGGCGGACCGCCTGATCGACGCCTACGACCGCGCCTCCACGATCGATCCGATCACCGCTTCGGATCCGTCCTTCGACGTGGTCGCGGCGTACGCGGTGCTGCAGGAGATCCAGGCGCGTCGCACGGCGAGCGGCTGGCAGCCGGCCGGTCGCAAGATCGGGTTCACGAACCGCACGATCTGGGCGCGGTACGACGTCGATCGCCCGATGTGGGCGTACGTGTACGCGCACACGGTGCATCGGGCGCCCGGCGGCGCCGCCAGACTCCCGCTGCGTGGCTTCGTGCAGCCGCGCATCGAGCCGGAGATCGTGTTCGGGCTCCGCGGGCAGGTCCCCGTCGCGGGCGATGCGCGAGCCGTACTGGAGGCCGTCGAGTGGATGGCGCCGGGCTTCGAGGTGGTGCAGAGCCACTTCCCCGACTGGAAGTTCCAGGCGCCGGATTGCACCGCGGCGTTCGGGTTGCACGGCGCGCTCGTCGTGGGACCCACGACGTCCCTCGACGCCGCCGAGCGCGATCGGTTGGCGGTCGCGCTGCCGGACTTCGAGCTGACGCTCTACCGTGGCGTCGACGCCGTCGATCGCGGCCGTGGCAGCCACACGCTCGACAGTCCGGCGCTCGCGCTGCAGTACCTCGCGCGGGTGCTCGCGAGCCAGCCGGACGCTCCGCCCCTGCGGGCAGGTGAGATCGTGACCACCGGAACCTTGACCGACGCGTGGCCCATCTCGCCGGGCACGCGATGGCGCTCCGACTACGGCATGCTCGGCCTGCCCGCGCTCGAGCTCGCTTGCGAATGACGGTTCCTAGCCGGCGAGGGGCCGATTGAGCTCGGTGCGGAACGTCGCCGGATCGGGGTTCGATTCCGGCCCCGCGACGTAGCACTCCCACAGGTTCGGAGCCGGCGTGCGTCGCTGGGCGGCGATCCACGCCATGAGCTCGTCCCACGCGGCGCCGAGTCCCTCGTACGGCCCGTGGTAGACCGTCCTCGCCACCGTCGTGGCGGGCAACGCGCCGGCCAGGACGCGCCCCGCGGGGGCGACGCAGACCGCGACCGGCACGCCGATCTCGAAATCGAAGACGTCGGGATCCATCCTGCGGTGGTGCGTGAACCATGGCCCGGTGGGCGTGACGCCCTGCGCGGCGACGGCGGCCATCACCTCGCGGAGGCCGGGGCCCATGACCTTCCGGATCTCCGTGCGTGGGACCGTGAGATGGAGCACGGCGGCCGGTTGCGCGGCCGTCTTTACGATCTGTGGTGCGTCGATCATCGGACGTTTCTCCTTTCCTACGACAACTGGTCGAACGGGCGACGGCAGGATCGACAAATCGACCGATCGCCTGAACCCCGTTGCGTTGTGGTCGTGCGGCGGGGCACATAGCCTCCGAGCGTGGATTCCAAGCCCGCAGCGCGGCTCGGCTTCGGCGTCGTGCCGCTCGTCCACGCCGCGCAGGTCGGGGTCGTCGGCGCGCTCCTCGCGCTCGCCGGCTGTTCCTCGACCGTGAATCAGCTGAACGACCTCCCGGCATCCCAACCCCTGCCGCAACCGGTCTCCTTCAACCAACCCGGCCCGCTCCTGCACGAAGCGTCGGGCCTCACGTTCGCCGAGTCCTACGGCGGCTTCCAGCGGGTTTCGGCCTATCGATACGACACCGCGGGGTTGGACGTCGGCGTCGGGTACGACGATCACCAGCCCAACTGCCTCATCGCCGCCACGTTCTACCTCTACCCGACGCCGCGGATGAGCTTCGTCGGGGCGCCGCCCGACGTGGTCGCGTCGACCGAGCGGGGCTGGCTCGAACGAGGGTTCGCGCGCTCGAGCGACGAGTTGCAGCGGCACCATGCCGCCCTGAGCTCACCCGTGGTCGGCCCCGTCACGACGCCCGCGGCGGGGAGCACGTTGCAAGGCAAGTCGCTGACCTTTCACGAGGCGCACGATATCTCCGAGCTCCGGCTGTTCGTCTATCGGCATCAATGGTTCTTGAAGTACCGCTTCACGTTTCCCGAGAAGTGCCAGGCCGCGGCGACGTCCAGGCTCGGCGCACTCGTGCGCGAGATGCCGTGGGCTTCGGCGCCGCAATGATCGGAGGAGAGCGTAGATGATCACCGGAAGCTGCCTCTGCGGCGGCGTCACCTTCGAGATCGACGGCGCGCTCACGCCGATGCAATACTGTCATGCGGCGCGCTGTCGAAAGGTCACCGGGTCCGCGTTCGCGTCCGAAGTCTTGGCGAGGGCGTCGGATCTCCGGTGGACGCGCGGCGAGGAGCTCGTGGCCGTCTTCGAGGCCCCGCTCCTGCGCGAGCCGCCGCCGTACCGGCACGCGTTCTGTCGCGCCTGTGGCTCGCCGCTGCCGGTGGTCCTGGACGGGACCGGCTTCGTCGCGCTCCATGCCGGCGTCCTCGACGGCGAGGTCGACGCGCGCCCCGTCCGGCACATCTTCGTCGAGCAGGGCGCGTCGTGGCACGCGATCACCGACGAGCTGCCGCGCTTCGATCGGCACGCGCCGCGGGAACGGCGCGTGCCTGGGTAGTCATCGGTTGGGATCGCCGAACCGCACCGGTCCGCTGAACGTGCCCACGAGTGTGACTGGCGGCGGCCCCGGATTGGTGATGGCCGCGGGAATCGTCGACGTGAAGTGACCCTCCACGTTGGTGCCGTCCCACGCGTCGATGATGACCACGGTCGAGTTGTCGATGGTGAACTGCGACCAGTACTTGGCAGCGGTAGGGTTTCGTGTGTTCAGCTCGCTGTAGCTCCCGAGGCAGCCGAGGAGTGGCGTGCCCAGAGCCGGTGGAGGCCAGAGGGTCGCGCACGCGATGTACACGGTCCTGACGAGGCCGCGGCCCAAGTGCGGGATCTTCTGCCCCAGAATGCCGAGCCCGATCGTCCCCCCGCCCACGGAGAAGTCGACGGTCCGCGGCGTCGGTTTGAGCTTCTTGCCGTCGACCGTCATCGTCAGCGTCTTTCTGCTTCGCTTCGTCTTCGCCGTGACGTCGCCCGGCATCGCCACGACGAACACGGCGAGCAGCGCCACTGCACCGATCCACACGCGCTTCCCGATCATCTCCGGAGACCTCCTGCGCTCGACGTACCCGATGGGGGGCCGTTGCGCAAAGTGTATTCGACGAACTAGGAAACGGATCATGTGCCGGAACATCAAGACGCTGCACAACTTCAAACCGCCCGCCACGCCGGCGGAGATCCGCGCTTCGTCGCTCCAATTCGTGCGGAAGCTCTCCGGCTTCGCCAAGCCGTCCAGGGCGAATGAAGAGGTGTTCAACCGAACCGTCGACCTGGTTGCGCAGGCGGCGCACGAGCTCCTGGACGCCCTCGTGACCAGCGCACCGCCGCGCGATCGCGCCGTCGAGGCGCAGAAGGCGCGCGCCAGGACGGCCAAGCGCTTCCCACAAGACGCGCGAAGCATCCCCTGAGGCAATTTCCGAGAGCTCCTGCGGGCGAGTACCCTGCGAGACGTGGCCGACGCCGTGGACAGCTTGATCCTCGATCTGCTCGAATGGATCGGCTCCCGGCGCAGGCCGTACGCCGAGGTCATGGACGCGTGGCGCACGTCGTGTCCGCGCCTTCCGGTGTGGGAGGAGGCGAACGAGCGAGGCTTCGTCGCGTGCCGTCGTCGTGAGGGCGGCCGCGTCGTCTCCCTGACGACGCTCGGACGGCGGTTCCTCGCCGCGCATCGTCCCCGGAGCGCGTAGGGCCGGCCGTGAGCGTCGCGACGTTCATCGCCGGTCAGCTCCAGGAATGACGACGCTCGACTGGTACGGCTGCGCGACGTTCCGGCTGCGGACGGCCGGCCTCACGATCTTCCTCGACGCCTACATCGACCGCGTGGCCGGCGCGGCCGGCACCGGCCTCACGGCCGACGCGATCGACGCCTGCGACTGGATCGTCATCGGGCATTCCCACTTCGACCACGTGTGGGGCGCCGAGCGCATCATGCGCAACACGCGCGCGCGGCTCGTCGGGAGCTACGAGACGATCCGCGTGATGGAGACTGCGGGCGTGCCGCTGGATCGCATGATGCCCGTCGCCGGCGGAGAGACGATCGACCTCGGCGGCGGGGTGCGAGTGTCGGTGTATCCGAGGCAGCACTCCTGCGTCTGGTCGCACGGGCAGATGGCGCAGGCGGACGAGGTGTGTCTGGGCGACCTCGGCGTCACGCTCCAGGAGCAGCAGCGGCGCTTCGGCGAGCTGGTGTCGCACCTGACGAGCCTCGGCGGCGCGACGCTCGGGCATCTCGTCGCGAGCAATCAGGGCGCACGCGGCGACGGCGGCGCGCTCGTCTACCTGTTCGAGACGCCGGAGGGCACGATCCTCTATCAGGACACCTCGGGGCACTGGACTGGCGTCCTGCGCGATCTCCGGCCGGACGTTGTGATCCTGGCCGCGGCCGGCCGCGGCAACATCGACGGCGAGCCGATCCAGGGCAGCCTCGCGCAGTTCGTCGCGCGCCAGGTGGACCTCGTTCGCCCGCGGCGTCTCGTGCTCTGCCATCACGACGACTGGCTGCCGGGCTTCTCGGTCGCGACGGACGTCGCGCCGATCCGCGGGGAGATCGAACGGGTCGCGCCCCGCACGGCGCTCGTGCAGCTCGGATACGTCGACGCGACGCGGATCCTCCCGGTGTAGCCGTGGTCACGCTGCGGCCCGCGACGGAGGACGACCTCGAATTCGCGTTCGCGGCGTTGCGCGCGGCGATGCGAACGTACGTCGAGGCGACCTGGGGACCGTGGGACGAAACGTGGCAGCACCGGTTGTTCGCCGATACCTTCGTGCCGGCGACCCACCAGATCATCGAGCAGTCGGGACGTGCGGTGGGCTGCCTCGCGGTCGAGGACAAGCCCGACCACGTGTTCCTGGCGCGGATCTTCCTGCTTCCCGAGGCGCAGGGGCAGGGCATCGGCACAGGTCTCGTGGGCAGGATCTGCGAGTCGGCGAATCGCCGCGGGCTGCCGGTGGTGCTCACGATCCTCAAGGTGAACCCGGCGCGGCGGCTCTACGAGCGGCTCGGCTTCACGGTCGTGAGCGCGACCGAGACCCACTTCCGGATGGAGTGCCCGCCGCGCCCCTTGCCGGCGGCCTGAACGGTTCCGTATGGTCGCCTCGCTGCCGCGATCGCTCACATTCACGGGCCGGATCCGGAGCTTCTCCTTCGCGATCCGGGGCGTCGCGATCATGCTGCGCTCGCAGCAGAACGCGTGGATCCACGCGATCGCGACGATCGTGGTGGTGGGTGCCGGATTCTTCTTCGGGATCTCGCGCACCGAGTGGTGCTGGATCGTGCTGGCGGTGGTCGCGGTCTGGACCGCCGAGGCGCTCAACACCGCGCTCGAGTTCCTGGCCGACGTCGCGTCGCCCGACTTCCATCCGATCACCGGCCAGGCGAAGGACGTCGCCGCCGGCGCGGTGCTGATCGCGGCCGCCGGCGCGTCGATCGTCGGCCTGCTGGTCCTTGGGCCGCACGTCGTCGCGTGGATCGGCGAATGATCGTCGGCGTCGACCACGTGCAGCTCGCGATGCCGAAGGGTCGCGAGGACGAGGCGCGGGCCTTCTACGCCGACCTCCTCGGCCTTCCCGAACGACCGAAGCCGCCGGCGCTCGCCCGGCGCGGCGGCGTGTGGTTCGAGCGTGGCGCGGTCAGGATCCATCTCGGCGTCGAGGCGGACTTCCGTCCGGCGCGAAAGGCGCACCCGGCGCTCCTCGTGCGTGACCTTCCCCTCCTCGTGAAGCGGCTTCGCGCTGCCGGCGTCGAGGTGGTCGACGACCCCCTCGAGGGCTACGACCGCGTGTACGTCTCCGATCCCTTCGGAAACCGGCTCGAGCTGATGGAGCCGCGGCAATGACGCTACCCGGGGCGGAGAAATTCGTCGGGTGGCCGATGCTGGTGGTGCTCCGGATGCACGTCTCGGCGGTGAGGGACGCGGATTGCGGCGCCCGGCGCCTTCGGCGATACCTTCGACGCCGTGATTCCTGCATCTGAAGCACTCGAACGTCTACGGCTGGGGAACGCCCGCTTCGTCGCGAGCGCGCACCGCTCCGACGCCGATCGCGATCGGGAGCGACGCGTCGAGCTGGCGAAGAGCCAGGAGCCGTTCGCGATCATCCTCGGCTGCTCGGACTCGCGCGTTCCCGCGGAGATCGTCTTCGACCAGGGCCTGGGCGACTTGTTCGTCATCCGCGTCGCCGGCAACATCGTCGCGCCGTCGCAGGTGGGCAGCGTCGAGTTTGCGGCTGCGCGCTTCGGTACGCGGCTCGTGGTCGTGCTCGGCCATTCCCAGTGCGGGGCCATCGTGGCGACGCTGGAGGAGCTGCGGAGGCCGACCGAGAACCAGTCCCGCAACCTGCGCGCGATCGTCGATCGTGTGCGGCCGTCGGTCGAGGCGCTCCTCGGGACCGGGCTCCGCCACGATGAGGACGCGCTCGTCCGCCAGGCGGTGCGGGCCAACATCCACGCCTCGGTGAACCAGCTGCGACACGGCTCGGAGCTGCTCGAGCAGCTGATCCGTGACGAAGGCCTGCTCGTCGTCGGCGCGGAGTACTCGCTCGAGACGGGCGCGGTCGAATTCCTCTCATGAGGCCCGATCGATGACGGGGACGGCCGCGGCGACGGTCCGGGTGCGCGAGAAGGGCTTCTCGGAGCTCGTCCGCGAGGGCTGCGAGGGCTACGTGATGCAGGGCATCGGGCTGCCGATGGCCGCGTACGTCTTCCACGCCGTGAAGCTGTGCCTGGTCGCGCTCGCCTGGACGTTCTTCTGCGGCGGTCCCTCGACCATCGCGTCGTGGTGGCTGACGCCGATCGCGTTCCAGAAGGCGTTCATCTGGGCCTGCGCCGTCGAGGTGATGGGGTTCGGATGCATGAGCGGTCCGCTCGGCTTCCACATCTGGCCGCCGTTCACGGCGTTCCTCCACTTCCTGCGTCCGGGCACGACGAAGCTGGCGCCGTTTCCGAACCTGCCGCTGTTCGGCGGCACGCGGCGGACCTGGCTCGACGCGATCCTCTACGCGGCGTTCGTCGCGTCGCTCTTCCGCGCGCTCCTTGCGCCCGAGATCGGGACCGCCCAGCTCCTGCCCATCGTCTGTCTGCTGCCGCTCTGTGGCCTCGCCGACAAGACCATCATCCTCGCCGCGCGCGTCGAGCATCACTTCGCGATGATCGTGTGCTTTCTCCTGGCGGGAAACTTCATCGCGGCGTGCAAGGTGGTCCAGCTCTCGATCTGGTTCTGGGCGGGCGTCTCCAAGCTGACCGTCGCCTTCGGGTACGTGATCCCGGTCATGACCGTGAACAACCCGCTGGTCCGCAGCGCGGCGGTGCGACGGCGCATGTTCGTCTCGTATCCCGACGACTTCGCGCCGTCACGGCTCGGCAAGGTGATGGCCCACGCCGGCACGTTCCTCGAGTTCGCCGCACCGCTGACGCTCCTGTTCGTGACGCACGCCGGCGGCCTCCAAGCAGCGGGGCTCGTGCTGGTCGTGATGCTGCACGGCTTCATCCTCGGCAACATGCCGGCGGGGGCCGTCTTCGAATGGAACCTCGTCAGCCTCTACGCGGCGTTCTTCCTGTGGGGAGGCTACCCCGAGGTGACGCTGCGCGAGATCGGCTCGCTGCCGCTGACGCTCTACCTCTTCGTCGGCTGCTTCCTCCTGCCCCTCGTCGGCAACCTCGTTCCGTCCAGGGTCTCCTTCCTCGTCGCCATGCGCTACTACGCCGGCAACTGGGCGTGGAACGCCTGGCTCTTCCGCGGCGACAGCCACAAGAAGCTGGATCGCCTGATGCGCGCGTCGCCGCTGCTGCGGGAGCAGCTCGAGCGCTTCGCCCCGGAGGAGGCCGCGAACATGGACTGCCGCGGTCTCGCGTTCCGCTCGTTGCACCTGCAAGGTCGCACGCTGGGGCTGCTCCTCCCGCGGGCGATCGGCGGGCGTCCCTTCCAGGAATACCACTACGTCGACGGCGAGAACGTGGCCGGCTCGGTGCTCGGGTGGAACTTCGGCGAAGGCCACCTCTGCAGCGAGCGGCTGCTGGAGTGCGTCCAGGAGCAGTGCCAGTTCGAGGACGGCGAGCTGCGGGCGATCATGGTCGAGTCGCAGCCGCTGCTCGGCTCGACGCTCCACTGGCGCATCCTCGACGCCAAGCGCGGCATGCTGGAGGAGGGCTACGCGTCGCTCGACGAGCTCGCCCGCCGCGCCCCCTGGGACTACGGCGAGCGCTGAGATCGGAGGATCCGTGGCGGTCTACATCATCAACAACATGACGATCCACGACCGCGAGGAGTACCACCGGTACGTCCGCGGCTTCCTCCCCATCTTCCGGAAGTACCAGGGCGAGATCCTCGCGATCACGGACAAGCCGGAGCCGGTCGAGGGCGAATGGCCCTACGACCGGACGGTGCTGATACGGTTTCCGAGCCGCGAGGAGGCGCGTCGCTGGTTCGAGTCGGCGGAGTACCGCGAGATCGCGCAGCACCGGTGGAACGGCACGAAGAGCAACGTCGTCTTCCTCGACGAATTCGTCGCCGCGAGGTGATTTATGCTGCAACTCCGCCCGAGCTGTGAGTGCTGCGATCGCGATCTGCCGCCCGAGTCGCAGGAGGCGGTCATCTGCTCGTTCGAGTGCACGTTCTGCCGCTCGTGCGCCGAGACGCGTCTCCACGGGTGCTGCCCAAACTGCGGCGGGGAGTTCGTGCCGCGTCCACGACGCCCCGCGGGCATGCTCGCCAAGTACCCGGCGGCGACCGAGCGGATCCACAAACCCGAGGGGTGTGCCCCCAGATCATGAGCCAGGAGCGGTGGACGGCGGTCGACCGCTACTTCACCGAGACGCTCGTGCGTCCGGATCCCGTGTTCGATGCCGTGCTGCGGGCGAACGCCGCCGCGGGGCTGCCGCCGTACGACGTCTCGCCGAACCAGGGCAAGCTGCTGGAGCTCCTCGCGCGCATCCAGGGCGCGCGCTCGATCCTCGAGATCGGCACGCTGGGCGGTTACAGCACGATCTGGCTCGCGCGGGCGCTGCCGCCCGGCGGGCGCATCGTCACGCTCGAGATCGACCCGAAGCACGCCGAGGTCGCGCGGGCGAACTTCGCGCGCGCCGGGGTCGCCGGCGCGATCGAGCTGCGGGTCGGGAACGCGCTCGAGACGCTGCCCCACCTCGTCGCCGAAGGATGCGGCCCGTTCGACCTCGTGTTCATCGATGCCGACAAGCAGAACAACCCGCAGTACGTCGCGTCGGCGCTCGAGCTCTCGCGCGAGGGTACGCTCATCGTCGTCGACAACGTCGTGCGCGCCGGTGCGGTCGCCGACGCCGCCTCGACCGATCCGACCGTCCAGGGCGTGCGCCGTTTGAACGACATGCTCGCCGCCGACCCTCGGGTCAGCGCGGTTGCGCTGCAGACGGTCGGCAGTAAAGGGTGGGACGGCATGGCGATCGTGCTCGTCACGGGGCAAGGGAGAGCGTGAGCGGTGGCCTCGGAGCCGTCCCCGCAAACCCCGCTCTACTCCCCGATGCAGGTCGGATGCGCCACGGCGCTGGGAGCCCCAATCGCCGGTTGCTGGCTGATGGCGTCGAACTTCCGCGAGCTGGGCGAGCCCGTCGCCGCCCGGCGAACGCTCGTGTGGGGCGGGGTCTTCACCGTGCTCGCGCTCGCGCTGGCCCAGTTCCTTCCCACCGGATTTCCCAGCACGGTGCTGCCGGTGGCGTACACCTTCGCCGTGTATCGGCTGGCGAAGCAGCACCAGGGCACGGCGTTCGAGCAGCACCTGGCGGCCGGCGGCAGGAAGCACTCGTTCTGGCGCGCAGCCGGGATCGGCGTCGCCTTCCTGGTCGGGTTGTTCGGTGCCATCTTCGCGGCGATGTACTTCTTTCCGCGCGTACACTGAGAGGAGGAACGAATCATGGGTCTTCCGAACGGCGTCCATCACCTCGCCGTCGCCACCCGCGACATGAAGGCGCAGATCGAGTTCTTCACCCAGGTGATCGGCATGGAGCTCGTGGCGCTCTACTGGATGCACGGCGTCCCGAACACGTTCCACGGCTTCCTGCGGCTCGGCGACAGCGCCTCGCTCGCGTTCGTGCAGATGCCCGAGATGCAGACGATCGAGCCGAAGCTCGGCTTCTCGCACGCCGGCTCGGCGGCGGCCCCCGTGGCGCCCGGGGCAATGCAGCACGTCGCCTTGAACGTCGACTCGGAGGCCGATCTCCTCGCGCTGCGCGATCGCATCCGCGCCAGCGGCCATCAGGTCCTCGGGCCGATCGACCACGGCATGTGCAAGTCGATGTACCTCTCGGCGCCCGAGGGGATCGCGCTCGAGTTCGCCACCTCCGCCGCCCCGATCGACGCCGATGAATGGATCGACGCCGAGGTGGTCGGCCTGTGCGGCATCGATCCGCAGGAGCTGGCGCGCTATCGGAGGCCCGCGGCCTTCGTCGCGCGCGGCGGCGCGGTTCGACAGCCGCCGCCCGACGTTCGCCCGGGTCTCTTCCCGCCGACGCCTCAGACGGCGGCGATCCTCGCGATGAGCGACGCCGACGTCGCACGGATCCTCGACTTCACGACGCCGCCCGTTCCGAAGCGCGCCGCCGGCTGAGTCCCTCGTGCCCCCGCGCGTCGTGTGCGTGATCGTGCTCGCGACGGCGGCGCTCGCGCGCGCCGAGCTCGCGCCATCCGTGCCGACCACCGCCGAGCTGCAGCAGAAGTTCGAGACGGCCGACGCGGAGCTCGAGCGCGCGAACGCCGAGGCCGTCGCGCGGATCGATTGCCGGGCCGACATGCCGGCGGACGTCCGCCGGGCCTGGAGGACCGCGATGGATCGCACACAGGACGCGTGGCGACGGTACCGCGACCTCGACTGCAAGGACGGTGCGCGCTACCGCGGGTGGGGACCCGGCGCCGGCGACCGGATCGCGCGCATGTCCTGGGAGTGCCTGGAGGCGGTGACGCGCGCGCGCATCGCGGTGGTGCAGGAGCAGACGAAGCAGATCCACTGCGCTCCGAGCCCGTAGTTGGATCGTCTGCGAACTGGGGACGCGATGCTCGCGTCCACGCAACGCTGTGTGGCGACGTCCCGGACCACTGGACGGCTGCGCGCATCAGCGCTACGCGGAAGCGGCGATGACCGCCGAAGCCGTCCCACTGGACCTCATCCAATCGCTCTGGTCTTTCGTGCTGAGCCAGGCGCTCCACGTCGCGGCTAGGTTGGCCGTCTTCGACGCGCTCCGCGACAGGGCCAGAACTGCGGGCGAGGTTGCGGAGATCACGTCCGCACAGGAACATCCGCTGAAGCGGCTCCTCCGATTCCTCACCTCCGTGGACGTGCTGACGGAGGACGACCGCGGGCGGTTCTCGCTCACGGGCCGAGGGGAGTTCTTCCGATCGGATCATCCCCAGTCCCTTCGACCGCTGGCCATGATGTACGCGGCGCCCTTCCTCTGGGGGCCGTGGGGCGCGCTCTACGACGTGGTCAAGACCGGCGGACCCGCCTTCGATCGGTTCCATGGCGTCCCGTTCTTCGACTATCTCGGCACGCACCCGGACGCCGCGACCATCTTCAACGCCGCGATGTCGAGCGCGAGCAACGTCGACATCCCGCTGGTCCTCGACGCATACGATTTCTCCCCCTTCAAACGGATCGTCGACGTCGCTGGTGGCCACGGCGCGCTGCTGCGTGCGATCCTCGAGAGCTCTCCCGGATCGGCGGGCGTCCTGTTCGACGCGCCATCGGTCATCGAGGGCGCGCGGGGTCTGGCGTCGGCCGGGATCGCGGCGCGATGCGAGCTCGTTGCCGGAGACATGTTCCAGTCCGTGCCGGCCGGAGCCGACGGCTACGTCATGAAGCGGATCCTCCACGATTGGAGCGACGCAGAATGCGTCCGCATCCTCTCGAACTGCCGTCGCGCCATCTCGCCGGACGGGCGGCTGCTGGTCATGGACAACGTCGTCAAGCCGCCGAACCGCCCGGATCCTGCCAAGTGGATGGACCTCAACATGATGGTGCTTCTCACGGGTCGCGAGCGGACCGAGTCGGAGTTCGCAAAGCTCTTCGCGGACGCCGGCTTCCGCCTCGTTCGGATCGTTCCCACGCAGCGGTTGGGGATCGTCGAAGGCGTCCCCGTCTGACGACCAGAAACCCGCCGACAAGTCGCCGGCTTGAGGCCAACGGAAGGCCCTTTCGCCGTTGACAGGTCGACGTACCGCGCGGTACGTCCCATCGCGATGCGGGTTGGCCTCGGATCTGCGGTCCTGAGTCTGGTCTTCGCAGCCGGGGCGCTGGCGGCGTCGAGCGGCCCGATCCAGCTGACGCCGGCAGGCGACGCCGTCTGGGTCGTGAACCCCGACTCCGGCACGGTCGCCCGCATCGAGGCCGCGACCAACACGCGCACGGGCGAGTTCCCGCTGGGCCGCCATCCGCGCACGCTCGCCGCGACGCCGGCCGGCGTCTTCGTCACCAACCAGAAGGACGACACCGTCCAGCACCTCGGCCTCGACGGCTCGCCGGCCGGCTCCCCGGCGGCGCTCCCATTCGGCTGCGCGCCCTACGGCATCATCGCGAGCGCGGTGGGCGACGAGCTCTACGTTTCGTGTCAGGGCGCGGGCACGCTCGTGGTTCTCGGCGCGGATCTGACCGTCAGGAGGACCGTCCCGCTCGCGTGGCCCGAGCCGCGCGGCCTCGCGCTCGGCGCCGACGGCAAGGTCTACGTCTCGCACTTCGTCACCAAGGAGCCGAACAACGACGGTCACGTGAGCGAGGTCGATCCCGCCGCCGGCACGGTCGCGCGCGTGTTCGCGATCCCGCCCGACTTCGCGACCTGCGAGACGACGGCGAGCGGGCAGGGCGTTGCGAACCTGCTCGACGCCCTCGCGGTGGCGCCCGCCGGCTCGCCCGCCGCCGTCGTGGGTCAGCTCTGGGTCGGCGGCACGCTCCACAACGTGCTGCGCAAGGGCCTCTTCCAGCGCAGCCGCTTCTTCCAGACGCAGGACGGCACCGGGCTCTTCCCCGCGCTCGACTTCCAGTCGAACCCCGCGGGTGAGGGCGACGCGGCGCGACGAAACATCTACAAGCCGGCCTTCCACGACATCGCGCGTGCCGTGATCTGGAAGATCGATCTCGCGAGCGGCGAGCCGCGCGGCCGCCTCGACGTCGACGGCGGCGGCAACGTCGTGGGGCTCGCCTTCTCGGCCGACGGCGCGACGGTGTACGCGGTCGATCAGATGGCGAACGGGTTCTACGCCTTCTCGACCGCGCGCGGCGCCAACGGCAATCCTGCGAGCCTGTTCGGCCGCGTGGCGCAGAAGGGCACGGGCGGGGTCGCGCCCGGGACGGCGTGCGGCTGGCGCGCCGACGAAACGGACGCCGAGGATCCGTACGTCCTCGCGCCGCAGGCGCGGCTCGTGCCGACAGGTGGCATGCTGCCGCTCGACGCGATCGCGCTCACGGCGGTCGCGACGGGGCTCGACTACGCGGTCGGTCCGGGCACCATGGTCGACGTGCCGGACGGCGTCGGTACGACGCCGATCGGTCTCGCGCTCGGTCCGGGCGGCACCCATGCATTCGTCGCCGCCTACCTCGCGCGGAAAGTCGCGGTCGTCGCCGCGACACCGGCGGGCTTTCGCTGCCAGACGAACCCGGCGGCCGCCTGTACGACGCGCCTCGACTGCGGCGGCGGCGACTGCATGCCGCTCGTCCAGCAGGTGCTCTCGTCGACGGCGTCGGATCCCGTGCTGCCCGAGATCCTCGACGGCAAGATCCTCTTCTCGACCGCGGCGCGCGACGCGGCGGGGCAGCACGGTCCCATCCCGGCCTGGAACGCGCTCGCCACGTCGACCGTGCCCGGCGACGTCGTCAGCACGGCGCGCGACGGCGGCTCGCTCGCCTGTACCTCGTGCCATCCCGACTTCGGCGGGCAGGACGGGCGGACGTGGGACTTCTCGCAGTTCGGGTCGAGCGCGCGCAACACGATGGATCTCCGCGGGCGTGCGAGCTTCGCGCCCGGCACGTGCGCGCACGATGCGGGCATCGCGTGCACGACCGACGCCGAGTGCCGCGCCGCGGGCGGCGGCGGGGGCGCGCGCTGCGCGGCGAATCCGCTCTTCGTCCCGCCGAACATCAGCGCGACCCCGTCGGTGCGCGAGAACTACTTCAACCCCATGGGCTCGACGCACTGGAACGGCGACCGAGACGAGGTCGAGGACTTCGAGTTCACGCTCCGCGAGCTGCTCGGCGCGGCCGACTGCGACGGAAACGAGCACAGCCCGACCGCGTGCGTCGGCGCGCTCGTCGTGCGGCACTCGCTCGCGGACGACATCCGCGTCGACCTGTCGCCCGAGCCGAACCGCCACCGCGGCGTCCGCTTGGATCACCTGGCCGACTTCGTCTACAGCCTGACCGAGTTCCCGCGCAATCCGAACCTGGGCGCGGGTGGCGCGGCGCCGTCGGACGCGGCCGGGCGCGGCCGGCTCCTCTTCAACGACCCGGTCGTCAAGTGCAGCTTCTGCCACAACAGCGCGCCGCCGTCGCCGCAGCAGTTCTCGGACAAGAAGCCGGCGATCGACTACGACCCGAACTCGACGCCGCGCGCCGACCTGAACAACCCCTTCTTCGTCCACGACGTCGGCACCGCGAACGTCTTCGATCAGACGAATCCGTTGCGCATCGCGAGCGACGAGGACGGCCTGCTCGGGTTCACGCTCTTCCAGAACGAGCAGAACATGATTCCCGGCAACCGCGACGCGCTGAGCGCCTACATCACCTCCGTGCTGACCGACGCGTGGAACACGGCGCCCTACCTGCACGACGGCACCGCGGCGACGTTGCTCGACGTCGTCCGTCCCTGCTCGCGGCAGTTCGGGGAGTGTCGCGCGGCGGGGAGGGGGCGGAACATCAACGACCAGCACGGGGGGACGTCGTTCCTGTCGGCGCGGCAGCTGAACGACCTGGCGGCGTTCCAGGAGGCCGCGCACGGACCGATCGGCGAGGCGGTCGCGGTCCGCGGCACGCCGCTCGAGGTGAAGAAGCTCCGCGTCCGCTTCGGCAAGCGCGCGGGAGCCGACGCGTTCGCGTTGGCAGCGACGGCGCGCCTCACGAGCGAGCAGCACTTCGATCCCGCGACCGGGTCCGTCGTGCTTTCCGTCGGGGTCCCGGCCGGCTCGCGGATGGCGCTCGTCGCGTGGGAGATCCCCACCGGCGCCCTCAAGGGAAGGAACGGACGCTATCGGTTCAAGGGGAAGGGTGCCGGCGTGAGCGGTCTCAAGGCGCTGACCCTCGTCGTCAAGGGCGGCAAGCTGACGCTCAAGGCCGCCGCGCGAACCGACCTCGCGTTCCTGCGCGGAGCGACCTCGGACTGGACGCTCGCGCTCGAGACCGGGCTCGACGGCGCTGGCGTCACGCGGCCGTTCAAGGCGAACAAGAAGGGCACCCTGGTGAAGGGCCCGTGATGCGGGCCGCCGTCGCGACCCTGGTCCTTGCCATCCTCGCACGCACCGCGCCGGCAGCCGATCCGTGCGCGACCACGGCGGGCACCGTCACCGGCACGGTGCGGGCCATGGGCGGCGGTCCGCTCGCCGGTGCGCGCGTACGGGTGCAGGCCTGTCTCGGCGCACCTGCGACGACCGACGCGAGCGGCGCGTTCACGCTGGCGGTCCCGGCCGGCCCGAGCGTCGTCGCCGCCGCCGCCGACGGGCACTACATCGGCTGCTGGAAGGGCGGAACGAGCGAGTGCGCCGGCGTCGCGCCGGGCGCGAGCGCGCTCGACATCGTGCTCGACCCGCTCCCGACCGACGACGACCCGGCGCACGTCTTCCGCGCGCCCGAGGAGTGCAAGACCTGCCACGAGGAGATCTACGAGCAGTGGTCGCGGTCGACCATGGCGTTCACCAATCGCAACCGCTGGGTCGACAACCTCTACAACGGCACCGACGCCGGCATGCCGATGGGGCCACCGCCCGATCCGGCGAACCCGCCGTACTTCGCGTTCGTGACGAGCCACAACCTCGATCCCGCGACCCCGACGCGCAACGGCGAGTGCGCGAACTGCCATCAACCGGAGTACGTCGGGACGAATCCGACCAACACGAGCTTCAACCTCGCGAGCGGGGCCGACAAGCACGGCATCGCGTGCGCCTTCTGCCACAAGATCGTCGACGTCGACGTGTCGCCCGACGGCATCCGGCGGCCGAACCTGGTGGTCGGCGACCAGGGCCTGCCCGCGAAGACGGCCATGCTGCGCTCGACCGCCGAGCCACGCCTCGCCTTCGGACCCTACGACGATGTCACCTTCGACGGCGGGCTCGAGATGCGCGCGGCCTACGGGGCCGTGATCCACTCGTCGAAGCTCTGCGCGGCCTGCCACGAGGACCACGCCGATCCGCGCGACGCGGCCGACGACTTCACCGAGACGTACGACGGGCCGCCGTCGCAGACGACGTACAGCGAGTGGGCCGCGAGCCCGTACGCGGCGCAGGGCGTGCAGTGCCAGGATTGCCACATGCCCCCGGCGGGTCTCGACCACTTCTGCAACCGCGTGCCGTTCACGCGCGATCAGAGCCAGGTGCGCTCGCACGAGTTCCCGGGCACGACGCCGGAGTTCCTGCGCCAGGCGGTCACGGTGCGCGCCCGCTCCACCGTCGACGGCGAGGATCTCGTCGTGCGCGTGGACCTCACGAACTCGGGCGCGGGGCACGACGTGCCGACCGGCGTGACGCTGCGGAACCTCATCCTGGTCGTGTCGCCGGCCACCAAGGACGGCGAAGCGCTCGCGCAGCGGAGCGCGCAGGATGGCGGCGGGCCGCGCGTCCCCAACTGGGGCGGCGTCGGCGATCCCGCCGAGCACAACTTCGCTGGCCTGGCGGGCAAGGGCTACGCGCGCGTGCTCGTCGACGAGAACCTGGTCGAGAACGTGCTCTTCACCGAGGCGGTCGGCGAGTTCGACAACCGCATCACCGCCGGAGCGACCGACACGACGACCTATCGCTTCGCGCTTCCGAAGAACTGGGCCAAGCGCGACCTACGGGTCGGCACGCAGCTGTGGTATCGGCGGGCGTTCAAGCCGATCGCCGACCAGCGCAAGTGGACGCTGCCGCTGAACGGCAATCCGCACGGCACACGCGGCGACGGGACGGACTACGACGGCGGCGTCGTGATCGGGGAACGCCACAACCTCCTCACCTGCCGGGGCGGGATCGCGAAGCTGCGCGCGAGCGGCGCGACGGACGGCACGCTCGCTCTCACGGGGACGCTCAAGCTCCCGCGCAAGACGACGATCGATCCGGTGCGCGAGGGGGCGCAGGTGACGCTCGGGGTCGCCGGCGCTGCGACGCTCGCCGTCGACGAGGCACTCACGGGTCTTGCGACCGACGGCACCACGATCAGCTACGCTGGCGCCGAGGAGAGCATCGTGCGCTCGCTCACGCTGACGCCCGCGGGGAAGCGCGGGTTCAAGGTCGCGCTCGCGCTGGCGGGGCTCCCCGCCGGCACGGTCGGGCAGAAGCGGCTCGCGCTCGGGCTCGAGAGCGGCGACGTCTGCGCGCAGCGGGCGCTGCGCTGCAAGACGGCGGGCACGACGGTCCGCTGCAAGTAGCGTTGCTGGGCGGCGATGGTGTCAACGGCGTGGATCGGACCTCGCCCCCGGATCCTCGAGCCGCCGACTCCGTCGCATACCCTTCCGTTCAGGCGTATGGCGCGCCCCCGAGCCCGCAGCTTCCGCGATCCGCAGGAGGTTCGACGCTTCCCCAACGGGCGCATCGAGACCGTCACCCACCACGACATCACCATCGGTCGGTTCATCCTCGAGCCGGGCTGGCGCTGGTCGCGCGACGTCGGCCCGATCGCGGGCACGCGGTCGTGCCAGATCCATCATCTGGGCGTCGTCTTCTCGGGTCGGCTGCACGTCGAGACCGACGATGGCGTCGCCGGTGAAGTCGGCGTCGACGACGTGTACGACCTGCCGGCCGGACACGACGCCTGGGTCGTCGGGGACGAGCCGTTCGTCGCCATCGAGTTCGCGAGCGCCCACATCTACGGCGTGCCGGCCGACGGTGATCGCGTTCTCGCGACCGTGCTGTGCACGGACATCGTCGACTCCACGGCGCACCTGCGGCGCCTCGGCGACACGGCATGGCGCGAGCTGCTGCTCCGGCACAACCAGCAGCTCCGCCTGCAGCTCAACGCGTTCCGTGGTCGCGAGTTCGCCACCACCGGCGACGGCTTCCTCGCCGTCTTCGACGGAGCGGCGCGCGCCGTCCGCTGCGCCGAGGCCATGGGACGCGTCGTCGCCGGGCTCGGCATCGCGATTCGCGCGGGCGTCCACACGGGCGAGGTCGAGCTGGTCGCCAATCAAGCTCGAGGGCTCGCCGTTCACGAAGCCGTGCGGGTTGCAGGCATCGGACGGGCGGGCGACGTGCTCGTCTCCGCCACCACCAAGCTGCTGCTCGCCGGCTCCGGGCTCACCTTCGAGTCCGTCGGCGTCCACGAGCTGAAGGGTCTGGGCGAGCCGCGCGAGCTGTACCGGCTTTCGACGTGAGCGGCTCGCTGCTCGGACGCCTCCTTCTCACTGCGGCGCGCTCATGCGCCAGTGCTCCACGAGCGTCCGCTCGGTGATGCGCCAGCCGCCGGCCGTGCGCCGCCAGCGGTCGTGGTACGTGGCGCCGGTGAAGAAGAGGTCGAGCCCGCCGTCCGCGCGCGTGCGACCCATGGGGTTGTAGAGCGAGGACCGACTGGTCGCGGTGTCGCCGGTGATCGTGATCTCGCGGTTGGTCACGATGTGCTGCCGCATGGCGAAGAAAGGGAGGACGCTCGCGAGCCACGCCTTCACCTCGGGAAAGGTGCCGCGCATGCCGCCGCTCGATGCGTAGTCGAGGACGGCGTCGGGCGTGAAGATCGCGTCCAGGAGATCCCAGTCGCCGGTGTCGATCGCCCGACAATAGCGCGTGATCTGATCGTCGATGGCGAGGCGATCGGCGAGAGCGCTCGGCTCGGACGACATCGCGGCGCCGCTTGTACGGCCGCGCCGTCGACGGCGTCAACCGGCCGCGATCGCGGCTTGCAGTTTCGCGGGCCGGATCGTAGCTTCGCCCGATGCCCGGAATCACGTCGTACGGTGCCTACATCCCCCGCCTGCGCCTCCCACTCGCCGCGATCGGTGGCGGCGCGCCCAAGCCGGGCGGTCCCGAGAAGGCGGTCGCCGGCTGGGACGAGGACAGCATCACGATGGGCGTTGCGGCGGCGATCGACTGCCTGCGCGGCGTCGATCGCGCCTCGGTGGATGCGGTCTTGTTCGCGTCGACGACCTATCCCTTCAAGGAGAAGCAGGGCGCCGCGATCGTGGCGAAAGCGCTCGACCTGCGCCGCGACGTCTACACCGCCGACCTCGGCGACTCCCTGCGCGCCGGGACGAACGCGCTCCGCACCGGGCTCGACGCCATCAAAGCCGGGTCGGCGAAGCGCGTCCTCGTCGTCGTGTCGGACACGCGCATGGCCGCGCCGCGGAGCGGCGTCGAGGGCAATCTCGGCGACGCCGCGGCGGCGTTCCTGCTCGGCGACGCCGAGGTCGCGGCCGAGATTCGCGCCGCGCACTCGGTCGCCGACGAGATCATCGACGTGTGGCGGACCGAGGGCGATCCGTTCGTGCACGCCTGGGAAGACCGCTTCGTCGTCGATCACGGCTACCGCCACAACGTGCGCGAGGTGGTGAAGGGGCTGCTCGCGAAGGCCGGCATCGGACCCAAGGATGTCACCCGGGCCGCCATCTACGGTCCGGACGCGCGCGCCCACGCGACGGTCGTGCGCGAGCTCGGCCTCGACGCGCAGGCCCAGGTGCAGGACGCGTTGTTCGGCAAGGTCGGCAGCGCCGGCGCGGCACTGGCGCCGCTCCTGCTCGCGGGCGCGCTCGAACAGGCGAAGGCGGGGCAGAAGCTCCTCGTCGTCGCCTACGGCGACGGTGCGGACGCGCTCCTGCTCGAGACGACGCCGCTCGTCGAACGGCTCGAGGGCCGTCGCGGCGTCGCCTGGCATCTCGCTCGCCGCGCCGAGATGAAGAGCTACGACACCTACCTCCGCTTCCGGCAGTTCATCGCCACCGAGCACGACCGCCGCGCGGGCGCCGGCCTCTCGGCGACCAAGCACTTCCGCGATCGCGACGAGGACCTGACGCTCATCGCGCAGAAGTGCCGGCGTTGCGGCCAGACGCAGTTCCCGCGCCAGCGCGTGTGCTTCTCGTGCTTCGCGAAGGACGAGTTCGACAAGGTGCGGCTCTCGGACAAGGTCGGCGCCGTCCGCTCGTTCACGTTCGACAACTTCGCGGGAAGCCCGACGCCGCCGCTGGTGGCCGGCATCGTGGAGGTGGAGGGTGCCCGCCTCTACCTGCAGATGACCGACGTCGATCCGAAGGAGGTGAAGCTCGCCATGCCGATCGAGCTCACCTTCCGCAAGATCCACGAGGCCGGCGGCACCCCGAACTACTTCTGGAAGTCGACGCCCCTGCGCTAGGTCGGCGGGGCGAACTGCACGAAGTACGGGTAGCGCGTCACCTCGACGTAGCCCATGCGCCGGTAGATCGGTTCGCCCATGACCGACGCCTGCAGCGCGACGAAGCGGGCGCCCAGGTCGAAGGCGACGTTGCCGACGGCGCGCGTACACAGCTCCGCGAGCCCCTTGCCGCGCGCGGCGGGCGTCGTGCCGACCCAGTACACGCCGCCGATCCCGTGCGTGAGGATCATCATCGCCGCCGACGCCGGGACCCCGTCCACGCAGCCGAGGATCGACACGATGTGCGGCGCGCGCACGACGTCGAGGTGCCCCAGCAGCTTCTCGGCACAGCCCGGCGGCATGCCGTAGGTCGCATACGCCTCGCCGTTGACCCGCGCGAATGCGAGCGCGTCGTCGGCCGTTTCCACGCGGCGCAGCTCGACGCCGGGCGGAGCCACGGCGTCGGCGAGCCGGCGCTCGAGCACCATGCCGGGGCTGTCGCCCATCTGCATCATGCCCGCGGCCTCGCACGCGGCGCGCAGATCGGCGTCGCGCTCACCCTGCAGCAGGATCGTGAAGCCGCGCCGATGGGTCGCGAAGAACCGTCGCGCCCGTTCGAGCACCGCAGCCGGCGGGACGGACCGATCGGTGCGCGCGACGCCGTTGGCGAGCACGGGAAGCGCGTCGCCGCCGATCCAGTGGGTGAGGCCGGGCTCGTCGAGCACGATCCCGCCCGCGCGTCGCGACAGCTCGCGATACGACTCGACGTGGTTCAGGTCGGAGAGCGCGACGAGCCTGCCGTCCGCCGTCACTTGACCTCGAACGTCGTCGAGCCCACCTGGATGCTGTCGACCAGAATCTCGACGGTCCACGTCCCCGGCGCGAGACCTTGCAGCGTCGAGTAGTGGAACTCGGTCGCCGTGGGACCCGTCGTCTTCGCGCTCTGGTTGGCGATGAGGATCACGGAGTTCGCGGGATCGTGCCAGCGCGCCTGGAAGTTCACGAACTCGGCGGTGCCCTCGGTGCGTACGACGACGTGGACGGTGTCCATCGGTGCGAAGGTGGTCGCCTTGGTGGTGATGCTCTTGTCGGGTCCGATCGCCGAGCCGATGTCGATGCCGACGACCTTGACCGACGGCTCCTTCGGCGCGGGGATCGTCGTTCCGGTGTAGTTGGCCAGCTGCTCCGCTTCCTTGGACGGCGGCTTCTTTGCCGGCGGTCCGGGCAAGGGCTCGGATCCTCCGCACGCGGCGAGGCACCCTGCGACGACGAGCGTGAGCAGCGTCCGGCGAAGAAAGTGCGGCATCGGGTGCGGGGTACATCACGATGGTGCGTTCGGCAACCGGCGGGAGTGCTTGTGCGCGGTGCGCGGAGGCGCGGGTGGCCCGGGGGTGCAGCGTTCGCTCCCCGATAATCGCTCGGCGCTGCACCCCCGGGCCACCCGCGCCTCCCGGGCCGTGTTGCGCCCGCGCCGGTTGCCGACGCGCCATCGTGCTGGACCGAGAGAGTAGGGTGAGGCACGCTGACGGTGTGTTCGCGTCCGTCGATCCCGTGAGCGGGGAAACGATCGAGACGTTCGCCGAGACCACGCCCCAGCAGGTGGACGACGCGCTGGCGCGCACCGCGCGTGCGCGGGTCGTTTGGGGCGAAATGTCCTTCGAAGCGCGTGGCGCGTGTCTCGCGTCGGCGGCGCGGCTGCTACGTGAGCGGGCGGGGGCCTACGCGCTCACGATGGCGCGCGAGATGGGGAAGCCCGTCGCACAGGGCGAGGCGGAGATCGAGAAGTGCGCGTGGGCCTGCGAGTACTTCGCCGCCGAGGCCGCGGGCATGCTCGCGGCGGCGTCTCGTCCGAGCGATTCGGCGCGGAGCTACGTCCGTTTCGACCCGCTCGGCACCGTGCTCGCGGTGATGCCCTGGAACTATCCGTTCTGGCAGGTCTTTCGATGCGCGGCGCCGACGCTCATGGCGGCCAACTCGATGGTGCTGAAGCATGCCGCCAACGTCTCGCGCTGCGCGCTCGAGATCGGCGCGGTGCTGGAGGCGGCGGGACTACCGGCCGGTGCGTTCGAGGTGGTGCTGCTCGAGCCGTCGCGCCTCGACGACGTGATCGCGGACGATCGCGTCCATGCCGTCACGCTCACGGGGAGCACGCGCGCCGGGCGCGCCGTGGCGGCCGCCGCCGGCCGTGCGTTGAAGAAGAGCGTCCTCGAGCTGGGCGGCAGCGATGCGTTCCTCGTCCTCGACGACGCCGACCTCGACGCCGCCGCGCGCGTGGCGGCCGAGGCGCGCCTGGTGAACGCGGGCCAGAGCTGCATCGCCGCCAAGCGGTTCATCGTGGTCGAGGCGGTAGCCGACGAGTTCGTCGAGCGCTTCGTGGAGCACATGCGCGGCGCGCGCGTCGGCAGCCCGCTCGATCGCACGACGACCGTCGGCCCGCTGGCGCGCAAGGACCTGCGCGACGAGGTCCACCGGCAGGTGGTCTCCTCGCTCGGCCGCGGCGCGCGCGTGCTGCTCGGCGGCACCATCCCCGACGGACCCGGGGCGTTCTACCCGCCGACCGTCCTCACGGGCGTCGTGCCTGGCATGCCGGCGTTCGACGAGGAGACGTTCGGGCCGGTCGCCGCCGTGGTGCGGGCGCGGGACGAAGCCGAGGCCGTTCGCCTCGCGAACCGGTCGCCCTACGGCCTCGCCGCGTCCGTCTGGACGCGCGACGCCACTCGCGCCGAGCGCCTCGCCGCGGCGCTCGAGGTGGGCAGCGTGTTCGTGAACGGACAGGTCCGCTCCGATCCGCGCTTGCCGTTTGGTGGCATCAAGGCGTCCGGGTATGGACGCGAGCTGTCGGAATACGGCATACGGGAGTTCGTCAACGTAAAGACCGTGGTCGTTCGTTGACGCTGGGAGGCGAGATGTCGCGAGGCTGGTGGGTGTGGGGGATGGGGCTCGGGCTCGTGCTTGCGACGTCGAACGCGCGCGCGACGGTGCTGGTCCCGATGTCCGACGAGGACCTGGTCGCGACCTCCGACCTCGTCGTGGTCGGGACCGTCGGGCGCGTCGAGTCCGTCCTGCTCGGTACGAACCGCGTGATGACCCGGGTGACGATCACGGTCGAGCAAGCCGTGAAAGGCGATCCCGGCGGTTCGAGCGTGGTCGTGACGGACGCGGGCGGCGACGTCGCCGGCATCCGCAGCGTCGTCTTCGGTGCACCGACGTATGCGCAGGGCGAGCGCGCCCTCGTCTTCTTGCGCGTGCGTCCCGACGGCAGCCTCACCACGAACTCGCTCGCGCTCGGGAAGTACGCGATTCTCGGCGCGCGCGACGGTGTCGCCATCGCGCGGCGGGCGGCGCCCACGGTCGACGCGCGCCCGCTCGCGACGCTGGTCGCGCGGGTGAGCGAGCTCGCGCGCGACAAGGGCGCGCGCACCGACGGACGCGACGGCATCGGCATCGAGCCACCGACCTTCCTGTCGGAGGCCTTCACGCTCTCGACCGACGACGCCGGCGTCGGGGCGCGCTGGTTCGAGGCGGACTGCGGGCTGCCGATCACGTTCGACCGCGCCGGCGCGGACCCGGCGTTCGACGACAGCGTGAGCGCCAGCGCGCTCGCGGCCGGGACCGCGGCGTGGACCGGCGCGCCGGACGCGTCGATCACGCTGCTGGCGGGCAGCGTCGTTCCCGCCGCTCCGTCGGGCATCGGCGGCACGCTCGACGGCGACAACGTCGTCATGTTCGGCGACCCGTTCAGCGACGTGCCGAACCTCACCAACTGCACCGGCGTGCTCGCCGTCGGCGGCGTCTTCTCGGCGAGCTCCGCACAGATTCCCGAGCTCCAGCGCGTCGTCAACGGCACGGAGTTCGGGAAGGCGTTCGAGGGCGACGTGGTGCTGAATCCCGAGGTCGGCATGTGCCTCGCCGATCCGGTGGGACTCGCCGAGGTGGTCGGCCACGAGCTCGGGCACGCGATCGGCTTCGGCCACTCGTCCGAGGACCCCGCCGAGACCGATCCCGTGAAGCTCGACGCGCTCATGTACTTCTCGGCCCACCACGACGGGCGCGGCGCGCGCCTCGGGCAGGACGACATCGCCGCGGCGGACTTCGCGTACCCGGCGAGCCTCCTGCCCGCGACGCCGGTGGCCGAAGCGGCGTGCGAGGTCGCCCTTGGTCTCCTCACGGGCGACTGTACGGGATCGATCTCGACCGTGCCGTTCCGCAAGATGAGCAAGGCCATGCAGGCGGCGCGTCAGGCGGCGAAAGCCGGAGCACGCGGTCTGCAGAAGAAGCTCCTGCGGAAGACGCTTCGCCTCCTCGGTGCGACCGACAAGGCGGTCAGCCGCTTCGTCACCGGAACGTGCGCACAGGGGATGCACGACCACATCACGCGCTATCGCCAGCAGGTGGGCGCGGTCCTCGCGAGCCTATAGCGGCTTGCAGTTCCTCCGCCCGGGTCGTAGCTTCGGTCCGTCATGGGCAAGACGGACGCCATTCGCGACAAGGTCGCCATCGTCGGCATGGGCTGCTGCAAGTTCGGCGAGAACTGGGACAAGGACCCGCAGGACATGATCGTCGAGGCGGCGTACGAGGCCTACCAGGACGCCGGCATCGACAACCCGCAGAAGCAGATCGAGGCCGTGTTCTGCGGGGCGCAGTATCCGTCGAAGGGCTCGGCCGAGGTCGCCGACGCGCTGAAGCTCTACGATCGTCCGGTGACGATGGTCGTGAACTACTGCGCCACCGGCACCGACGCGTTTCGTTGCGCCGTCTTCTCGGTCGCGTGCGGCATGTATGACACCGTGCTCGTCGTCGGCTTCGACAAGCCGAAGGACCGCGGCGTCTCGGGCCCGAGCGTCGCCGTGACGGGCGTGCGCGGCCTGCCCGCGACGCCGGCCGGCTGGTTCTCGCTCTGCGCCGCGCAGTACTTCGAGACCTACGGCGCGTCGCGCGAGGACCTGGCGCGTATCGCCGTCAAGAACCACCACAACGGCACGCTCGCACCCAAGTCCATGCTGAAGCGTGAGATCACGGTCGAGGACGTGCTCGCCGCACGCGTCATCTCGTGGCCCTTCGGCCTCTACGACTGTGCCGCGCAGTCCGACGGCGCGGCCGCCGCCGTCATCACGCGGCGCGAGCTCGCCAAGGGCTACCGCGACGACTACATCCTCGTGCGGGCCATCGGCATCGCCCTCGCGCCGAACCCGCAGGAGGACCCGAGCTTCGACTTCCTGCGCTGGAAGGCGACCGAGATGGCCGCGCGGCAGATCTATGCCCAGGCCGGCATCACGAACCCGCGCACGGAGATCGACCTCGCGCAGGTCCACGACTGCTTCACGCTGACCGAGCTGCTCGCCTACGAGGATCTCGGGTTCTGCGAGAAGGGCTCGGCGAAGGAGCACGTGAAGAGCGGCGTCTTCGAGCTGGCTGGCGAGCTGCCGGTCAACACCGACGGCGGCCTCAAGACCTTCGGCCACCCGACCGGCGCCACCGGCGTCCGCATGATCTACGAGAACTACAAGCAGCTCCAGGGCAAGGCCGAGAAGCGCCAGGTGAAGCGCGCGAACGTGGCGCTGTCGCACAACATCGGCGGCGCGCCGCAGGCGTGCGGCATCTGCATCGTCGCGACGCCGTGACGCCGAGGCCGTGAGCCCGCCCGAGCGGCTCGCGGCCGATGTCGTCGTCGTCGGAAGCGGCGCCGGCGGCGGCCCCGTGGCCGCCGTGCTCGCCGAGTCCGGGCGGCGGGTGATCGTGATCGAGGCCGGCCCGCGGCTCGAAGCCGGCGACTTCACCGGCGACGAGGGCGAGATGACGGCCCGCCTGTGGAAGGTCGCGTCGACGGCCGACACGACCATGAACCTGTACGCCGGTGCGTGCGTCGGCGGCTCGACGGTCATCAACGACGCGCTCTGCTTCCGGCCGGCGCCGGAGGTGCTGGCCCAGTGGCGCGACGCCTACGGGCTCGGCGGGTTGAGTGACGCCGTGTGGGCGCCGTTCGTCGGGCGTGCGTGGTCGGACGTCCACGCCGAGCCGACCGGACCGGATCATCTGAATCGCAACGCGCGGTTGCTGGCGCTGGGCGCCAAGCGGCTCGGCTGGTCGGCGTCGGCGACGCCGCGGAGCGTACGCGACTGCGTGAACCTGGGCCTGTGCAACTACGGCTGCCCCAGCAACGCGAAGCAGTCGACGCTCGTCACCTACGTGCCGCGCGCCGAGCGTGCGGGCGCGCGCACGCTCGCCGGGACGCGCGCCCTGCGCGTTCGCATCGAGGCGGGTGCCGCGCGCGGCGTCGACGCGGTCCGCGGGGACGGCACGCCAGTCGCGATCGACGCGCCGCTCGTCTGCGTCGCGGCCGGCGTGCTCGAGACGCCGGCGCTGCTGCTGCGCAGTGGCGTCGGCGGGCGCGCGGGGCAGGGCCTGCAGTTCCATTCCAGCGTCCACGTGACGGCGCGTTTCGCCGAGCCGGTGCACGGCTACTACGGGCCGACGATGGCGTATGCCGTCGACGAGCTGTCCGACGTGCACGGGCACCGCGGGCCCGGCGCCATGATCGAGAGCGTCACGGTGCATCCGATCGTCGCGGCGTCGGCGCTGCCGGGATTCGGCGCCGCCCACGCCGCTGCCATGGCCGAGCTGCCGAATCTCGCGCGCGCCCTCATCGTGATCCACGATCGCACGCGGGGCACGATGAGCGCGGAGGGCGCCGTGCGATACGAGCTCGCACCCGAGGACATGGAGCGCCTGCGGGCGGGAATGATCGGCGCCGCGAGCTGCTACCTCAACGCCGGCGCCGAGGAGGTGCTGCTGCCCATCAACGGCGCCGCGCCGATCCGTCGCGAGGCCGACCTCGCGGCGGTGAAGACACGGTCGCTTCGCCCGAGCGACCTCGCCCTCCTGTACGCCGTGCACCTCTTCGGCGGGGCGGCGATGGCTGGCTCGCCCGAGCAGGGCGTCTGCGATGCGTCGGGCGCGGTGTTCGGCGTGCGCGGGCTGTACGTCGCCTGCGCCTCGAGCCTGCCGACGGCGACCGGCGTCAACCCGCAGATCACGGTGATCGCGAACGCCCTCCGCATCGCCGACGGTCTCAGGCGGGGGGCGGCATGAGCGCGCTCCAGGCCGAGCTTCGCGCGGCCGCGGCGTCGCTCGACCGCCGGACGTTCCTTCGGCTCGCCGGCGTCGCGGCGGCGACGGGCATCATGCCGAGCGGATGTGGCGGGGTTCCGGAAGGACTCGCGCCGCGGCCGGACGTGACGCTCGCCGTGCTCTCGCCCCGTACCTACGCCGTCTTCACGGCGGCGGCGATGCGGATCGTCGGGCCGCGCGGCGCCGAGCTCATCGCCGATCGGCGCGTCGACGTCGGGGGGCTCGCCGACGCGTGGCTCGTGGCCGCGCCGAGCGTCGCGGGACCGCTCGGTCAAGCGCTCCTCGTGCTCGAGTTCGGCGTCTGGCCCGTCATCGGGAAGGTGCGGCCGTTCACGTCGGTCCCGCCCGGTGCGCAGGACGGGGTGCTCGCGGAATGCATGACCTCGCGGCTCGATCTGAAACGCTCGCTGTTCCGCGGCGTCCGGTCGCTGGCTCTCCTGACGTTCTACGGCTCACCGGCGACGCGCTCGCTCACAGGCTACCCCGGCCCGTTCGGCACCGGCAGCGTCACGATCGCCGACGCGATGAAGGACTAGACCTCGCGGTCGATCACCATCGCGATCGCTTCGCCGCCGCCGAGGCAGAGGGTTGCGAGGCCGCGGCGGAGCCCACGCTGCTCCAGGGCGTGGAGGAGCGTCACCAGGACGCGCGCACCACTGGCGCCGATCGGATGACCGAGGGCGATCGCGCCGCCATGCACGTTGACGCGCGCCGGATCGAGGTCGAGCGCGCGCATGCAGGCGATGGCGACGACCGCGAACGCCTCGTTGATCTCGTAGAGGTCGACGTCGGTCGTGGACAGGCCGGCGCGCTCCAGCACCCGTCGCACGGCGTCGACCGGGGCGATCGGAAACTCGGCCGGCGCGCGCCCGGCGCTCGCCGTGGCGACGATGCGGGCGCGCGGCGTCAACCCGTGGCGCGTGCAGGCAACCTCGCTCGCGACCAGCGCCGCGGCGGCGCCGTCCGCGATCGTCGATGCGTTCGCGGCCGTGATCGTGCCGCCGGCCTCGAAGGCGGGCTTCAAGCCCCCGATGCGATCGAAGTCGACGCGCGCCGGCTCCTCGTCGGCGTCGACGCGCGTGGGGCCGCGCCGTCCCGGCACCTCGATTGCGACGATCTCGTCACGGAAGCGACCCTCCGCGATGGCGGCCTGTGCTCGCCGGTAGCTCTCGGTCGCGTAGGCGTCCTGTGCGGCGCGCGAGACGTCGTGGCTCTTGGCGCAGCGCTCGGCCGCGCTGCCCATGTGGAAGTCGTTGTACGGGTCCCACAGGCCGTCGTGGATCATCGCGTCGACGACGCGACCGTGCCCGAGCCGATGGCCGCCGCGCGCCTGCGGCAGGAGATAGGGAGCGTTGCTCATGCTCTCCATGCCGCCCGCGACGACGACGTCAGCTTCGCCGAGCCGGATCGCCTGCCCGGCGAGGCCGATCGCCATGAGGCCCGAGCCGCACACCTTGTTCACGGTGAGCGCGCCGTGCGACGTCGGGATGCCCGCGCCGATCCCCGCCTGGCGTGCCGGCGCCTGGCCGAGCCCGGCGCCGATGACGTTCCCCATGATGACCTGCTCCACCGCCTCGGCCGGGACGCGGCTTCGCTCGACGGCGGCGCGCACCGCCGCCGCGCCGAGCGCCGGCGCCGCCAGTGCGGACAGCGTCCCGGCGAAGCTGCCGATGGGCGTCCGGGCGGCGCCGACGACGAACGCATGCGACATGGCTCGGATTAGGCCGCAGCGCCGCGGCGCTCGCAACTCGAGCGTCCGGGTGGCGTACTGGATGCATGGGACGGCTCTTCGCGGGCATCGGCGCCACCGTGGGCGGCTGGCTCGGTTGGTTCGTCGGCGCCAAGGTCGGCTTCATGACCGCCTACATGGTGAGCATCGTCGGCACCGCCGCCGGCGTGTACTATGGCCGTCGCTTCGCCGACGCGCTCCTCGACTGACCGTCGCTCCGTCCGTCTTGGAGGGTATCGCCGGCCGTGGCATGAGGACACGGCGGCGCCATGGCGAACGAGGTACGCACACCGGAGGTCGTGGGCAGCTACTCCGCGGAGCGGCTGTTCTCGAAGCTCGGTCGCTTCGCCCGCGTCGCGGGACGCTTCGTCGTCGAGCGCGCGCTGCGGCTCTACTACGCCGCGCAGCATCCGGGAACCCCGGAGTGGGCGAAGCGCGTCATCTACGCCGCGCTTGCGTACTTCGTCATCCCGGTCGACATCATTCCCGACTTCGTGCCGGCGATCGGCTACACCGACGATCTCGGGACGATGCTGGTGGCGCTCCTCATCGTGAGCGTCTACGTGACGCCCGACGTGAAGGCCAAGGCGCGCGCGAAGGTGCGCGACTGGTTCGGCCCGTGAGCGACACACGCGTCATTCTGCACGCCGACATGGACGCGTTCTACGCGTCGATCGAGCAGCGCGATCGCCCCGAGCTGCGCGGGCGTCCGGTCATCGTCGGCGGCACGTCCGGGCGCGGCGTCGTGATGGCTGCGTCGTACGAGGCGCGTCGCTACGGCGTCCACTCGGCCATGCCGACGGCCCAGGCGCGGAAGCTCTGCCCCCAGGGCGTGTTCGTGCGCGGCGAGATGGCGAAGTACCGCCGCGTCGGGGCCGAGATCCGCACCGTATTCGAAACCATCAGCCCCGACGTCGAGCCGCTCTCGATCGACGAGGCGTTCATCGACGTGACCGCGTCCGAGCGCCTCTTCGGCGAGCCCCTCGCGATCGGCCGGCTCCTGAAAGATCGCGTGCGTGCGGCGACGGCGCTCACCGTGTCGGTCGGCATCGGCCCGGCCAAGATGATCGCGAAGATCGCGAGCGACGTCTCGAAGCCCGACGGGCTCTACGAGGTGCGACCCGACCAGGTGCGTGCCTTCCTCGATCCGCTGCCCGTCGGGCGGCTGTGGGGCGTCGGCCCGGTCACGTGCGCCGTGCTCGAGCGCCGCGGCCTCCGGACGATCGGCGATCTCGCCGCCCTGGGCGACGCGGCCCTGCGCCGCGTCGCGGGACCGGCGGCCGAGCATCTGCGCCAGCTCGCGCGGGGCGAGGACCCGCGCGCGGTCGAGCCCGATCGCGAGGCCAAGTCGTACGGCGAGGAGAACACGTTCGGCACCGACGTGCGCGACGACGACGTCGTTCGCCCGACCATCATCGCGCATGCCGAGGCGGTGGCGCGGCGCCTGCGTCACGACGGCGTGCGCGGGCGCGTCGTGGTGCTGAAGATGAAGCTGACCGAGCGCATCGGGCCGGGCAAGTTCCGCCTGCTCACGCGGCGCACGACGCTCGGCGAGCCGACCGACGATGGCAAGGTCCTCTCGGATGCGGCGCTCGCGCTGTGGGACGCGCATCGGCCCCGCGGCGCTATCCGCCTGGTCGGCATCACGGCGAGCGGCATCGTCGCGGCCGATGCCGGACAGCTCGGCCTCTTCGGCCCCGGTGTCGATCGCCGCGCGGCGCTCAACACGGCGCTCGACCGGCTCATCGCGCGGTTCGGGGACGACGCCGTCGCACGCGGCGGGGCGCACGTCGAAAGGGACCTGACCGCGAGTCTCAAGCGGGGTATGTGAGGCGAATGGGCCGAACGTTCGGCAGCATCGCGGCCGTCGTGCTCGCCGTCGTGCTCGTTCCAGGGTGCGCGCGACGAGCGCCGAAGCCGCCTCCCCCGCGTCCCGCACCAACGACTCCGACGGCGCGGCCGCCGGCGGAGCCGGTCGACGCGGCAGTGTCCGACATCGCGACCGGCGGGGCGTGGGAGGAGGGCGGTCGCTCGGGCATCTTCCGCGTCGTCGTGCGGAGCGGGGGACGCCGAACCATGCGCAGCGAGGTCGTGCTCGAGTGGCTCCAGTGGGAGCAGCAGAGCGAGCAGCCGACGCCGACGAAGAGCGTCACGATCGACGAGCTGGGGCGCGGCGGCATCGCGGTCACGAACAGCCGTATCGAGAGCGAGGAGGGCCGGACCGTCGTGAAGCTCGGCCTCGCGAACCCGTACACGGGTGCGGCGGGAGAAGCCCGGGTCTGGCCCGGCGCCATCGGCAAGTACCGCGTGAAGATCAAGTGGGCGGACCAGGAGCGGTAGCGCCGCCGCTCGTCATCCGAGCGGCACCCGGGTATTCTCCGGCCCCATGCCGGGCGTGACGCGCGTCGTGCTCGCGGCGTGGGCCGCGGCGATCTACGCGGTCTACTGGCTCGGCTACCTGCGAGGACAACCGTGATCGACGTCGCGCTGCTCGCGGTGATCCTCGCCGCGAGCGCCGCGGCCGGGCTCGTCGCACTGCGTACGGCGGATGCGCTGCCGGCGCAGGAGAGCGAGCATCTGCTGGCCGGGCTCGCGGCAGGTCTCGGCCTCGCGAGCATCCTCGCTCTGGGGTTGGCGGCGGTCCAGATGCTGCGGCCGATTCCGATCGCCGTCTCCGGGGCGATCGCGCTCGCGGCGGGAGGCGGGACGCTCGCGCGCGCGCTCCGTGCCGTGCGTCTTCCCCGCGGCGGCCTCGCGTGGGTGCTCCTCGCCATCTGCGGTCTCGTCCTGCTCGCCGAAGCGCCGACCTGGTTCGCGCCGCCCGTCGGCGGCGATCAGACGAAGTATCACCTCGCGTACCCGCGGCTGTACGCGAAGGCGGGCGGGCTCGTTGCGACACCCTGGTCGTTCTGGGGCCAGCAGCAGTGGCTGCAGAACTTCCTGTTCGCGATCGCGTACGCGGTGCGCGGCGAGGACCTGGCGCGCCTCGTGAACGCCGTCGCGGGTGTCATGGCGGCACTCGGGCTCGCGACACTCGCACGCCGCCACCTCGGCGCCGGGCTCGGCGTCCTCGCCGGCGCGCTGTTCTTCACCATGCCGATGACGTGGTCGCAGATGACACGCTCGGGCGCCGACATGAGCGTCGTCCTCTACGCGGCGCTCGCGACCAGCGCGTGGCTCGACTGGGTGGCGAGCGAGCGCGACGGCGATCTCCGGCGCGCGGCGATCTTCGCCGGCTTCGGCGGCGCGTCGAAGGTGATGGGGCTCCTCGTGCCGACGCTGGTCGGCATCGGTGTCCTGGTCGTGCTGGTGCGCCGGCGCTGGCTGCTCGGGCGGCGCATCGCGGACGCGGTCGCCTACGGCGTCATCGCGCTGGTGCTCCTCGCGCCGTGCTACGTACGCAACGCGATCGACACCGCCAATCCCCTCTATCCGTTCGGCCAGGGCGCATTTCCTGGACGGCACTGGAGCGCGGAGGCGGCCGCCTACCTCGACACCTACTACGACCAGTACCGCACGCGCGAAGCCGGCGATCGCGGCGGCAAGCCGTACGTCGGGCTCGAGGTGCTGCGCTTCCCGTGGGATCTCACGATGCATCCCGAGTCGTTCGAGAACGGAAAGCGACAGGGCCAGGACGTCAGCCCGTTCCCGCTCGCGTTCGCGCCGGCCGTACTCCTGCTCGTGCGGTCGCGATGGCAGGCGCCGGCGATCGGGGCGATCGGCTTCGCCTACGGCGCGATCATCGCCGGAGGCGCATGGGCGCACCCCCGCTACGTCCTGCCTGGGACGGCGCTCGTCATGACGGCGGCGGTCGCCGGCGCGGAGGCGCTCGTGGGCCGCCGGCTGCTCGGGTGGATCGTGCTCGGCACCGTGCTCGGCAACGTCGCGCTCACGTCGCGCATGCTGCGCCCGATGTGGCCGGACCAGGTGCGCGCCGCGATGGGCCGCATGTCGCCCGACGCGTTCCTCGCCGCCTACTCCGACCGCTATCTCTTCTGGCGTGAGGCGAATCGCGCCGTCCCGGCGACCGGGAAGGTGGCGGTGCTGGAGAAGATCCCGCATCCGTACTACATCGACCGCCCCTTCGTGCTGCTCTCGTACCTGGAGCAGGGAATGGTCGACTTCCGCACCGTGACGACGCCGGACGCACTGCTCGATACGCTGCGCACCCTCGGCGCGACGCACGTCGCCGTCGACGTGAAGGGGCTCGACGCGGCCGCCGATCCGTTCGAACAGCGCGTGACGGCGCTGTGGCGCGCCACGACGGCTCGGCTCGGCACGCCCGTGCTCGCCGCCGGGGGCTACGCGCTCTACGTCGCACCCGGAGCGCCGCGTGGCTAAGAAGGCCACGCCCGGTCCGCCGCGCTTCGTCCGGGACGCGCTTCGCGTGCTCGGCGGTCAGATCGCCATGACCGCCATCGGCATGCTGACCGGGGTCATCACGGCGCGCTGGCTCGGGCCGCAGAACCGCGGGCTCTTCCAGCTCCTGACCCTGCTCCCGACCACCCTCTCCAACTTCGTGAAGCTCGGCATCCCCCAGGCGAGCGTCTACTTCATGCGCCGCAAGGGCGCGTCGGCGTCTGCTGTCGCGTCGAACTCGCTCTGGTTCGCGTTCACGATGGGCACCGCCATCGCCGTCGTGGCCTGGATCTGGCGCGACTGGATGCTCGCCAAGATCCTGAAGGAGTGCCCGGCGTCGCTCGTGCTCCCGACGCTCGCGCTCGTCCCGTTCGCGCTCCTGCAGTTCTATCTCCTCGGCGTCGCCCAGGCGCAGGAGCGGTTCCACGAGTACAACATCCGCCAGATCGTGCCGAACCTGCTCTCGCTGGTCGGTATGTTCGTCGTGCTGGTCGTGATGAAGCGGGGGCTCGTGGCCGCCGTTCTCGCGCAGGCCGCCATCGTCGTCTTCACGTCGATCTGGCTGACGGTGCGCGTGCATCGCGAGGCGCCGCTCCAGGTGCGGATGGACACGCGCCTGCTGCGCGACATGCTGGGCTTCGGCTCCAAGTCCTACGTGCAGACGCTCGCCGCGACGCTGCACCTGCGGATCGACCAATACCTGCTCGCGTATCTCCGGAGCCCCGCCGACGTCGCGTTCTACATGATCGGGGTCAACATCGTGAGCCTGCTCTTGAAGATCCCCGATGCCACCGGCACGGTGCTGTTTCCGCGCCTGGCCGGCTCCGAGCAGCGCGAGGCCGAGCTCGCGACGACGCGCGTCTGCCGGAACACCCTGTTCCTCACGGCCCTCGGCGCGCTCGGGCTCGCGATCGCGGGACCGATCGGCATCCCGCTCCTCTACGGCCACAAGTTCGATCGCGCGATCCGTCCGATGCTGATCCTCTTGCCGGGCGCGCTCCTGATGGCGCTCTACCAGATCCTGTCGCGCCAGTTCACGAGCCGGGCCAAGCAGGAGGTCAACATCTTCGCGGCGGTGACCGCCCTCGTCCTGAACGTCGGTCTCAATTTCCTCCTGGACCCGCGCTTCGGTCCGGAAGGCGCCGCGCTCGCGAACGGGATCTCGTACGGCACCGCGTCGCTCATCCTGCTCTTCGCGTTCGTGCGGGAGTCGGGGCTCGGCCTGCGCGAGACGCTGCTCGTCCGGCGAACCGACCTCGACGATCTCGCTCGGGCCGCGCGCCGCATGGCGCGCCGCATGCCCGGTCTCGCCGCCCTCAGGTCGTAGGCGCCGGACGGACGCCGATGCCGCCGAGACGCCCGAGGTTGCGGCCGAGACGTCCGGCGATGCGGGAGAGGTCGAGCAGCCCCGGACGCGGATCGTCGAGCGTGAGCGTGTCCATCCACTCGCGGAGCGTGAGTGCGCGCCAGAGCTCCTTCGCGATCTCGCCGGCGGGCGTCCGCTCCGCGGGCGGGAGGGCGAGCCACTCCTTCATCCAGAGGAGGTCGAGCCGCCAGTTCCGGCACGCGATGCCGACGCGGAAGTCGGGCGGGAAGTCGCGCTTGCCCTCGACCAGCACCTGGTAGAGCCAGTACGGGTAGTCGGCCCCCGCGGCGACCGTGAGCGGCAGCGCCGCCCAGAAGCGCGCGTTGAAGTCGTGGAAGATCCACTCGCCGGTCGCGGCGTTCAGGCGGAACTCCAGCATGAGCACGCCGGTGTAGCCGAGCGCGCGGACGTACTTGCGCGTGTCCTCGAGCATCCCCGGGTGGACCGGCGCGCTCACCCGATACGGCGCCGACGAGTACCCGCGTCCCTCGTGCAGCCGCAGGTGCTGGAAGGCGTGGACGACCTCGCCGTCGGCGCACAGCACGTCGATGCCACCGCCGTCGCCCTCGAAGTACTCCTCGATCAGGACGTCGTCGGCCCGCCCCTCGAGAATGCGCAGGAACTCGCGCAGCCCCGCCTCGTCGCGGGCGACGCGGGTGCGCCGGCGGTCGCCGAGGTCCTCGGCGCGGAACGACGAGCGCGCCTTCACGACGACCGGCAGCCGGAAGTCGCGCAGCACCGCCGCAGGATTGGCAGGCACCGGCAGGATCGCGTAACGCGGGCAGCGTACGCCGAGCGCCTTGCAGACCTCGTAGCTCTTCAGCTTGTCGTAGCCGATCTCGAACGCCCTCTCGCTGAGCAAGTAGAACGTCGCGTGCGGCTCGAGGTCGGCGCGATGCTCCTGCAGCGGGATGATGGTCGGATCGTTGGTCGGGATCACGAGGTCGAACGACTCCCGCCGGCAGAGCGCGATCAGCGCCTTCTTCCACGCGTCGTCCTCGGGCGAGTAGGGCGGCAGCGCGTGGACGGCGGCGACGTATCGCGAGCGCAGGGCCACGGCGTCCGGCGGACACCACGCGACGTGCACCTCGATGTCCTTGCGGCCGAGCGAGCGGATCACCGTGAGGAAGCTCGAATCGCTCTTGCCGAGGACGAGCACCTTGCGCGTGGCGCTCTCGGGAGTCACGGGCGAGATCCGGTCGGCGGGTCGAGAATCTCGTCGAACACGCGTTCGACGGCGCGCGCATGGTCGTGGATGTCGAAGATGGCCGTGACGCGCGCGCGCGCGGCACGCGCCATCGCGGCGCGCCGCGCGGGATCGCGAAGCAGGGTCGCGATGGCGGCGGCGAGCGCGCCCGGGTCGCGCGGCGGAACCAGCAGGCCCGTCTCGCCGTCGGCGACGATCTCCGTGGGCCCACCCTCGCGGGGCGCGATCACGGGGCGTCCGACGGCCATCGCTTCCAGCAGCACGCGGCCGAAGGGTTCGCGGTTCGAAGCGTGGATCACCACGTCCATCGCGTCCATGCAGGCCGCAACGTCGCGTCGGGCGCCGGTGAGGAGCACGTGCCCGGCGAGGTCGGGCTCCGCGATGCGCGCCCGCAGGCGCGCGGCGTAGTCGGCCCCGAACTTGTGGACGCCGCCCACGACCAGGCAGCGGATCTCCGGCACCTCGCGGCGTGCACGCGCGACCGCCTCGGCGACCAGGAGCTGCCCCTTCCACTCCTGGATGTGGCCGACGATGCCGACCAGCGGCGCGCCGTCCGGGATGCCGAACTCGCGGCGCACGGCGGCGCCGCCACCGGACGCGAACCGCGTCGAATCGATGCCGTCGTAGATGGTGACGAAGCGGCGGGCGTGCACGCGGCGCGCGCGGTAGTGCTCCGCGATCTCGTCGGTCATGGTGATCGCGACCGCGATCCACCGCGACAGGAAGCCATCCACGGGCCCGATGCGGCGAAATCCCTTGAAGTGGCACACGACGGGCACGCCCGATCGGGCCGCGGCGACCACGGTCGCGAGGTTCGAGTTGAGGCCGCTCGCGAGGTAGACGAGCGCCGGGCGTTCGCGACGGAAGAGGGCGTGCAGCTCGCGTGCCCGCGGCAGCACGACGGTGAAGACCTGGACGCCGCGGCGGAGCGTGCGCAGGATCGCCGTGCCGAGCGTCACCGGGCCCGCGTCGGCGCGCGGGTCGAGCACGTGGATCGTCGTGCCGCCGAGCGAGAGGCCGGGTTTCGACTCGGCCAGGACGAGCGCAGGCTCGTAGCGGCGCCGGTCGAGGTACGGCAGCAGCTCGAGGATGCCGGTCAGCGACCCGCCGACCACGCCGCCGAAGCTGCCCTCGACGAACAGCACGCGACGGGGCGCCGTCGCGGGCGCCGGCGGCGCGTCGTCTCTCGCGGGCTGCATGGCGGGGGCGAACTGTATGTCCCGGCCTCGGGCGGGGTCAAACATCGACGCGCGTCGCGACGAGCAGGCCGTCGCGGGAATCGACGCGCATCACGAAGTCGAACGCGTCGAGGCGCAGGCAATGATCCACGTCCGCGCGGGGGAAGTCGTCGGAATCCTCCTCGAATCGGGCGCCGGCGCCGCCGTGCACCAGGTCGCGCACGAGCGCGGTCTCGTCGAGCGGCCGGCCGGTGAGACGCGCCTCGATGAGGTCGGCGCAGGCATCGTCCTCGGCTGCGGCGCGTTCGGCGCGCATGCCCATGGCGACGAGGGAGAGGAGCTGCGGCGCGGCGCGACGGACGTAGCGGACGATGGCGGCGGCGCACACGAAGCTCCCGAGCAGGATGGTCTCGGCGTCCCGCGCCGCGACGACGCCCTGCGTGCCGGCGCTCGTGCGCTGGATCAGGCGGCGACCGGCGAGATCGGCCCGCGCGATGGCGCTCGTCGAGTTGCCGAAGTCGAAGCCGTCGACACGGCGGCCGCGCACCTCGCCCATGAGGCGAGCCTCGGGCCAGCGCCGCTGGAGCGCGAAGGCGTCTTCCACCTCGCCCACCAGCACGACGTCCGTTGCGCCGCGATCGAACGCATGCGCCGCCGTGCTGAAGGCACGGAAGACGTCAATGATGACGGTGAGCCCGCGAGCTTTCCGGGCGCCGTCGAGCAGCTGAAGCCTTTGAATCCGCATGCATCAAGAGCAGCGTGTCGGCCCGCAGACCCTGACGGATGGTCTCGACCGAGATGACGTCGCGTGGCGGGATGTTGCCCAGGTTCACGTTCGGCCCGAAGTGCTTCACGAGCCACACCTGCTGGTGCTTCTGCGGGGCCTCGAACATCACGCGGCCCGGGTTGATCTGCGCCTCGATCTCCTGGATGAGGCCGGCCTTCACCTCGCCGGTGCCCTGGTAGATGCCGACCGTCCCCGACTCGCGCCCCTCGCAGATCACCTTCCACGCGCCGGCCGCGAGCTCTTCCTTGATGTCCTTCACCCAGCGCGCGGGCGCGACCACGTTCGTGCGGTCCTTGCGCCCGACCTCGGAGAACACGGTGAAATGCCGCGACAGGCGCTCGATGAACTTGAGCTTCTCGCTGCGCGAGATCTCGATGACGCCGTCGGACACCTCGACGTGCTCGAAGCCGTGGTCCTTGAGGAACGAGATGTACTCGGGGACCTGCTTCTTCACGACCGCGAGCTCGAACAGGCTCCCGCCGCAGCACACGTCGATGTCGTGGCGGCGATACGTCTCGAGCTTGGCGTCGAGGTTCTGGACGATGACCGACGTCGCCCAGCCGAACTTCACGATGTCGACGAAGTCGGCCGCGACCTCGAGCATGCTCTCGATCTCGGCCGTGGACAGGCCCTTGTCGAGCACCTGGGTCAGGCCGGTCTTGCGGGGCTTGCGCTTGCGGTCGGCGATGCCGAACAGCGGGGACCGTCCGTTTCTCAGCACGGCTGGAAAAATTCCTCTGATCCGGTCCGGTAGTCAAGCATCTCCGCACATCCTGCGCCGAATTGTGGGGTACGGTTGCTCATGCTACCTGGACGTCGCTTCGCGGTGTGCGTTGGGGCGTGCCCGGAGGTAGAGATCGATCATGCGGTTGCTTGCGGTGGTGGTGGGAGTGCTCCTGGGCGCCGGAATCGGACGCGCCCAGACGCGGATCGTGCTCGACGAGATCGTCGGCAGCTGGCTCGGCGACGACGAGGTACAGTACGTCGAGCTGCGCATGCTCGATGCGGGGCAGAACACCGTCGCGAATCTGGGCGCGCTCGTCTTCGACGACGCCACGGGGTCGAGCGACGCGCGTCGCACCGCGATCCTCACGCAGAACGTCGCGCGCGGGGTCGCGAACGCGAAGATCCTGGTGGCGTCGGCGAAGGCTGGGGACGGCGCCGGCCTGGAGCCGGACTTCGTGCTGCCGGCCGGGTTCCTTCGCCCACGTGACGGACGGGTGTGCTACGCGGTCGCGACGAACACCGGCTTCGCGCCGGTCGATTGCGTCGCCTACGGCAGCTTCACGGGCGACAACGGGACGCTCGGCGCGCCGACGCGCGTGACACCCGACAATCGCGTGCTGCGTCGCGCCCAGCTCACCGGCAAGAACCGGGCCGACTGGACCGGTGCCCTCGATCCGGTGCTCGAGACCAACGCCGGAAAGACGGGACCGCTCCCGCCGACGCTCTGCGGCGACGAGCTCATCTCGCAGGGCGAGGAGTGTGACGGCAGCGCGCTCGGCGGCGCCACGTGCGCGTCGCTCGGATTCGTGAAGGGCAAGCTCGCCTGCGTGCAGTGTCACTACGATACGAGCGCGTGCACGCTGTGCGGCAACGACGCGATCAACGGCAAGGAGGAGTGCGACGGCGGCGATCTCGGCGAGCGCACCTGCGAGTCGATCGGCTACACCGGGGGCGAGCTCGCCTGCACCGAGACCTGCTCGCTGACGCTCGCGGGCTGCGACCCCGCGTTCTTCGTGCCGGGCGGCGGCCCCCGCAAGACGGACTGCCTCGGCGAATGGCGCATCGCCAGCACGACCGGCGGGCCGAACGCGTCGGGCGTGCTGCCCGCGCGCCAGAAGTGCCGCGACGGCGACGCCGGCTGCGACGGTGACGGTGCGCGCAACGGCACCTGCGTGCTCACGGTCGCCGCGTGCGTCAACCGCGCCGACGCCCGCTTCGCAAAGTGCAGCCCTGCCGCGGTCGCGAGCTGGAGCCTCACGGGGAAGGTCGATCCGGCCGACCCCACGGTCACGGCGCTGGTCGCGTCCGTCGCCGCGCTCGCGCCGTCGAGCGTCGCCGGCACGGCGGTCAGCTTCTCGCCGCCGCTGACGGGGCTCGGTGCGTGCGGCGCCGACGTGACGATCGCGGTGCCGGTGCGAAAGCGTCTCACGCTGCGCGCGCGTACGGTGGGCACGGCCGGCAGCCTGCGCGACGCCGACACGCTCCGCCTGGCCTGCGTGCCGTGAGGGATTGACCGGCCGACCCGCTTCGCCTAATTTTCGCCTCGTGATCAAGGGACGGGGCACCGACGCCGCGCCGCCCAACCGATACGACGAGCTCCACGTCGAGCTCGAGCCCGATCCGGACACCGGCCGCACGCTGCCGGAGAAGGTCGCGACGCACTATTACCGCGACGCGAGCCGCACGGTCCTGGCGGAGAATCAGAGTCCGGACGTGCCGTTTCGGTGGAGTCTCAACCCGTACCGTGGTTGCGAGCACGGGTGTGGCTATTGCTACGCCCGTCCGTCGCACGAGCAGCTCGGCTTCAACGCCGGCATCGACTTCGAGACCCGCATCATGGTGAAGGCCGACGCGCCCGAGCTGCTGCGGAAGACGTTCCTCACGCCGCGGTGGGAGCCCGAGCTCGTCTCACTGTCGGGCAACACCGACTGCTATCAGCCGGTCGAGCGTACGCTCGGCATCACACGCCGTTGCCTCGAGGTGTTCGCGGAGTTCCGCAACCCGGTCGGCGTGGTCACGAAGTCGGCCCTCGTCGCGCGCGACACGGACCTGCTGGGCGAGCTCGCGCGCCACGGCGCGGCGCAGGTGTTCTGCTCGATCACGACGCTCGACGCCGACCTCGCCGGTCGCTTGGAGCCGCGCGCCGCCCGCCCGCATCGCCGGCTCGACGCCATCGCGAGCCTCACCGCGGCGGGCGTCCCGACGGCGGTGCTCATCGGCCCCGTGATCCCCGGGCTCAACGACGAGGAGATCCCGCGCATCCTCGAGGCGGCTGCCAACGCCGGGGCGCGCAGCGCTTCGTGGGTGCTCCTGCGCCTTCCGAAGCCCCTCGACGCGATCTTCGAGGGCTGGCTCCACGACCATTTCCCCGAGAAGAAGAGCCGCGTCTTGAGTCGCATCCGCGACACGCGGGGCGGCGCCATCAGCAGCGCGCAGTTCGGCCGCCGCATGCGGGGGCAGGGGCCCTATGCCGACCAGATCGCGCAGCTCTTCCGGGTGGGCGCCCGCCGTCATGGCCTGGACGAGCCGCTGCCGCCGCTCCGCACCGACGCCTTCCGGCGCCCACCGCAACCCGGCGAGCAGCAACGGCTGTTCTAGTCGCGCGCCGCAGTCGACGTCATGCGGCGGCGTCGGGCCGGCCGCAGCGGGCCACATGCGGACCGTGCCGCGCGCCGGTCTCAAGTGCCCGGTTTACCACAGGGGGCCGCTTCGCCTACCATCTGGCACGCCGGTTGCCCTAGGAGGCTCACAAGACGGACATGGCGCTCATCGGATTCATCGTCGCCCTGTGCCTCTTCAAGCACTTCATGCGGCAATATCGGGGATACGCGCGACGGATCGGGCAGGACGACACCCCGTGGGGGTGCGGACACAGCTCGAAGCCCCACGCCAAGTGGGAGCGGGACTGGAAGCGTGACTGGGACCGGCACAAGCGCCGCGGCGAGCGCGAGGCGCGACGCTGGGCGCGCCGCTACGGCTATCCCAGTCCCGAGACCGCGGAGACCGCGCCGCCGCCTCCGCCGCCGCCGAAGACCGAGCTCACCGACGAGGAGATCCTGCGTCGCGCGCGCAATCGCGCAGGGCACGAGGTGGCCTTCTACGCGCACCTGCAGAGCTACCTCGCCGTCATCGCCTTCCTCGCCCTGATCAACGTCTTCACCACCTGGTACCCGTGGTTCCTGTGGCCGGCGCTCGGCTGGGGTATCGGGCTCGTCGCGCACTACATGGCGGTCTTCGGATCGCGACGCCTGAAGGAGCGCTACTTCGATCCCGCCGTGGCGCGCGAGGTGCAGCGCGAGAAGGCCGTCTTCCAGACCGAGAAGCAGGCCGATCTCTCCGACCTCACGTCGACGATCGCGCACGAGATCCGCAACCCCATCGCGGCCGCGAAGTCGCTGGTCCAGCAGATGGGCGAGGATCCCGGGTCGGTCGAGCACGTCGAATACGCGAAGGTCGCGATCGACGAGCTCGACCGCGTCGAGCGGCGCATCTCGCATCTCCTCAAGTACGCCAAGGAGGAGGACTACGCCTTCCAGCACGTGAACCTCGCGACCATCGTCGATGCGTCCCTCACCCAGATGAAGAGCAAGCTCGAAGGCGCCAAGGTCGCCGCCGTGCGCCACTACATCACCGGGCCCACGGTGAACGCGGATCCGGAGAAGCTGAAGTCGGTCTTCGTCAACATCATCGACAACGCCATCGACTCGTTCGCGAACGTCGCCGAGGGACGCCGGATCGAGTGCTCGCTCGAGAACGGCGGGCGCAACGCGACCGTGCGCATCCGTGACAACGGCGCCGGCATCTCGAAGGATCGGCTCGATCGCATCTTCAACCCCTTCTTCACGACCAAGGACCACGGCACGGGCCTCGGCATGGCCATCGCGAAGAAGATCGTCGAGGCGCACACGGGCACGATCGAGGTCGAGAGCACGATCGGGCGCGGCACCGAGTTCCAGGTGACGCTGCCGCTGCCGACGAAGTGACGCGATGGCGGGACGCATCCTCATCGTCGACGACGAGAAGGCCATCCTGGTGGCGCTCCGTGGTCTCTTCACCAAGGAGGGATACGAGGTCGAGACGGCGTCCTCGGGCGAGGAGGCCGTGCGCAAGATCGAAGCCGGCAGCTTCCACGTCGTCGTGACCGACCTCAGCATGGAAGGGATCAGCGGGATGCAGGTGCTCGAGCGCGCCCGCTCGGTCGATTCCGACCTCGCGGTCGTCATGATCACCGCGCACGGATCGGAGAAGGCCGCCGTGCAGGCGATGAAGCTCGGCGCCGCCGATTACCTGCCGAAGCCGTTCGACAACGACGAGCTGCGCGTCGTCGTGCGGCGCGCCATGGAGGGCGCGCTGCTCAAGCGCGACCACCGCCGGCTCGTCGAGCAGGTGGCGGGCGCGTACGGGTTCGAGCAGCTGATCGGCGCGAGCCCGGCCATGCGGCGCGTGTTCGAGACGATCGCGCGTGTCGCCGACACGGACGTCACGGTGCTCGTGCGCGGCGAGAGCGGGACGGGGAAGGAGCTGGTCGCGAACGCGCTCCACTACCGCAGCCCGCGTCGCGCCCGGCCGCTCGTGAAGATGAACTGCGCGGCCCTCTCGCGCGAGCTGGTCGAGAGCGAGCTCTTCGGGCACGAGAAGGGCGCGTTCACGGGCGCGGTCGGGCGCCGCGAGGGCAAGTTCGAGGCGGCCGACGGCGGAACGCTCTTCCTGGATGAGTGCGGCGACATGCCGCTCGAGACGCAGGCGAAGCTCCTGCGCGCGATCCAGGAGAAGGAGTTCGAGCGCGTCGGCGGCAACCAGCCGATCAAGGTCGACGTGCGCCTGATCGCGGCGACGAACCAGGACCTCGAAGCCGCGGTCAAGGCCGGCCGCTTCCGCGAGGACCTCTACTACCGGCTGCGCGTGATCGAGCTCGTGATCCCACCGCTCGCCGAACGCCGAGAGGACATCCCGCTGCTGGTCGATCGCTTCCTCGCCGATGCCGCGGCGCGCTTCGGGCGTCCGGTGAAGCCGCTCACCGCCGACGCGCTTCGTGCCTGTGTGGCGCACCAGTGGAAGGGCAACGTGCGGGAGCTGAAATCGGCGATCGAGCAGGCGCTGCTGCTCGCGCCCGGTGACGAGATCGCCGCGATGGATCTCTTCACGATCCCCGAGACGGCGTCGCCGACCATGCTCCCGGCCAACGGCGACGGTCGGTCGTTCCGCGACGCGAAGGAGCAGGTGGTCGCGGCCTTCGAGCGCGACTTCATCCTGCAGGCGCTCCGCCGCCACGGGGGCAACATCACGAAGGCGGCCGAGGAAGTCGGGATGTACCGGCAGAATTTCCAGCAGAAGATGCGCGAGCTCGGCATCACCGCCGAGGACGCCGGCAAGTAGGCCGGCAACGACGCGCCGGCCGCGCGCCGGCGCAGGAGGATGGCATGCGATTCTTCGCACGGTTGTCGAATCTCGTCCGTGGTGTGCTCGGCCGCTGGATCGGCGAGCGCGAGCACCGCAATCCCGGCGCCGTCTACGAGTCGGCGATCGCCGAGCGTGTCGTGCAGTATGGGAAGCTGCGCGAAGCGGCCGCCGGGGTCATCTACATGCGCCAGAAGCTCGAGCGCGAGCTCGGCCAGCGCACCGACGAGCTCGGCCGCGTCCGGCGCCAGCTCGACGTCGCGGTCGAGCGCGACGACGACACGGCGGCGCTCGCGCTGATCACGCGGCGTGATGCGCTCTCGAGCGACGTCACGCGCCTCGGCGACGAGCTGCGCGACCTCACGAGCGAGGCCGACGCTGCCAAGAAGAACCTCGTCGGCTTCCAGCAAGAGATCCAGCGCTTGCGCGACGAGCGGACGCGCATGCTCGCGCGTCTCGCCAACGCGAAGGCGCGCCTGCGCCTCCACGAGACGCTCTCCGGCCTCTCGCCCGAGGCCGACATCCGCGCGCTCGAGGAGGTCCGCGATCACGTGAACCGCCTCGTCACCGAGGCGAACCTCGTCCGCGACGGCGGGGATCCGCTGCTCGAGAAGCGCCTCGGTACGATCCGCGACGCCGAGGCGGAGCGGACGGCGCGCGCGCAGCTCGAAGAGCTGAAGCGCGCCAAGCGCCCGAATCTGGTGCCGATGGTGATTCCGACGCCGGCGCCCGCGGCGGCGACGGCCGCGCGCTGAGGTGGCGACATGGCCGACGCCCTCCGCTTCGTGTTTCTGGGCGGCTACGCGGTCGCGCTCGTCGTGCTTCTCGTGCGCGTGCTGCCGTTGGCGGCGCGCATCCCCGGGTCGGCGCATCGTGCGGCGGGAGCGCGGAGATGGCTGCCGGCGGTGCTCCTACCGATGGGCTTCCTCGTGCCGCCCGCGTTCATGCTCGCTCGCGTGGGAGAGCTCGATCACGCGTGGCCCCTCGTTCGGCTCGCCGGCATCGGCTTCGGTCTGTATGCGGCGATCATGATGCTCTGGGCTGCGGCCACCCTGGGACGCCAGCTCGTACCCCAGGCCGTCGTCTTCGCCGATCACGCCCTCGCGACGACCGGCCCCTACGCGCTGGTGCGCCATCCGGCCTACTCGGGCGATCTCGCGCTCTGGCTCGCTTCGGCGCTCGCCACCCTCAACCTCCTGCTGCTCGCGCTATGGCCCCTCTACGTGCTGGGCGCGCGCGCCGAGGCACAGACCGAGGAGGGCCTGCTGGCCGCCCGCTTCGGAGCGACGTACGCAGGCTGGGCGGAGCGCACGGGCCGCTTCGTCCCGGCGATCGCATGGGGTTTGACAGCGCGGCGGCCCACCTCGTAACACCGTCGCCATGCGACCATCCGCCCTGCTGCCGCTGGTGCTGGTGATCGGGATGCCCGCGGGCGCCACCGAGCTCATGGGCGGCGGGCGGCGCGCCGGCGACTGTCTCGCGCGCTTCGACGTGACCGGCGCGTCGGCGGCGCCGCGCGCCCGCGTCGTCTCGTGCCACGACGGCGATCGCGTCTGCGATCGCGACCATCTCGTGAACGGCAAGTGCGAGTACTGGGTGCGCGTGTGCCTCGATGGCAGCGACGCGTGCGCGGCGGGTGGCGTCACGAGCGCCGCGGTCACCGGCGCGAGCAGCGACGCCGACCTCGAGATGCTCTCGCGCACGCTCGACCTGGTCGACAAGCCCGCGACGACGGCCGACGCCTGCGGCGCCATGACGACGCTCACCGTGCCCCTCGGCACGCGCGCGAACGGCAGCGCGCGTACCGGGCGGAAGCGCCTCGCCCTCGCGACGACGGCGGGGGACGGGACCTCCGACGCCGACGGCGTGACGTTCCTCTGCAAGCCGCCCGCGAAGGAGAAGCGCCGCGGCGGGATCAGCTTCTCGACGATCGAAAAGCGCATCTTCGACAAGAGCTGCGCGTTCTCGGGCTGCCACGGGGCCGACAACCCGCAGGCCGGGCTCGTGCTCACGGGCCCCGGCGTCTACGAGAGCCTCGTCGGGCAGATCGCGACCACGTCGGTCGCGCAGTTCGCCGGCAAGAAGCGTGTCGTCCCCGGCGCGCCGGAGACGAGCTTCCTCATGGACAAGATCGAGGGGAAGCTCGCGCCCGGCGAGGGCCTGCAGATGCCCCAGGGGCGGAAGCCGATCCCCGACGAGCAGATCGAGATGATCCGCAAGTGGATCCTGGCCGGCGCGCCGCGCGAACGCGTCATCAGCGGCAACCTCTCGGGTGAGGTCGATCGGCAGCCGCGCATCCCGGTGCCGGCCGTACCCGCGGGCGGCTTCCAGGCCCACATGGACCCGTTCATGCTGGGCGACCTGCCGGAGACGGAAGGCTGCCAGATGGTGCGCCTCGGCAACGAGAGCGAATTCGACGTCGGGCAGTGGGAGCTGTTGATGCACGAGGGCAGCCACCACTTCATCCTGCGCGCGAATCGATGCCTCGACCGGGACAACAACGGCACTTCCGACTGCGACGAGCCGGGCTTCGACGCCCGCTTCCCGACCGGTTTCGCCCCCTGCGAGCAGTTCGGGTACGACTGGGCGTTCGTCGTCGGCGGGCAGACGCCGCACTACCTGGTCGACTACCAGACGGCGGAGACCGGCGTCGCGCTGCACATGCACAAGAACCAGCCGCTGCTCCTGAACTCGCACTACACGAACCCGTTCGCCGACACGATGGCCGAGGTGTGGGTGAACGTGACGCCAGTCGACTCGGCGCTGGTGACGCACCGGGCGCGCATCCTGTTCGAGGAGATCGCGAACGTGTTCATCAAGGTCCCGCCCGGGCAGGTGAGCGACGCGGCGAGCTACCTCTCGTGCGCGTACTACGCCAACCCGGCGACCGGCGCCCCCGATCCGTTCTGCAGCCTCGCGGGCGAGGCCGATCCGGTGGGCGAATCATACGCTCTCATGGGGGTCACGTCCCACATGCACAAGCGCGCCACGAAGTTCGTGACCGATCTCTTCGCCCTCGACGGCTCGCGCCTCGAGCGGCCCGACGACATGACCGATGCGACCGATGGTTCCAAGCACCTCGCCGTCAGCACCGAGTACTCCGATCCCGTGAGTCGCGCCTTCTGGCCACCGCTCGTGGTCGAGAAGGGACAGAAGCTCGTCTACACCTGCACGCACGACAACGGCGTCACGACGCCGGTGCGTCTCGGCTGCGAAGAGGTCCCGGGCGTGCCGCCCGGCAAGTCGATCGTGGAGCAGGTGCTCGCGGGCGGCGACACGTACGGCGGGGCGTCGAAGTGGTGCCGCACCGACGCCGACTGCGCCGGCTTCGGCACCGGCCGCTGCGTGCCGGCGAACCTCGTCTTCGGCGAGCTCGCCGACGACGATATGTGCATCCTGCCGGGGCTCTACTACCGCTGTCCGACCGACGGCACGCCGTGCGTCGGGGGAAGCCCGACGAGCTAGGAAGCCGAGGGAGCCATGACCACATCGGGGTTCGCCCTGCGGGTTGCCGTGGTGCTCTTGCTCTACGCGTGCGGGGGCCTCGCTCCCTGGGTCGCACAGTCGTGGGCGGTCGGCGCGCTCTCCCTCCGCGCGTGCATCTCCAGCGACCCGGCGACCACGGGCTGCACCAACATCGGCGGCACGACGAACGGGCTCGACGGCGTGACCGAGTCGATCGCCATCAGCGCCGACGGCAAGAGCGTGTACGTCGCGGTCCAGGACGCCGCCGCCGTCGCCCACTTCGCACGCGACTCCTCGACCGGCGGACTCTCGTTCGTCGATTGCATCACCGGCGGCACCACCCCGGCAACCGGCTGCACCGACATCAGCGCCACCACCACCGCCCTCGACTGGCTCACCTTCATCGCCCTCAGCCCCGACGGCACGAGCCTCTACACTGTGTCGAGTGGCGGCGTCGTCGCGCACTTCCGACGCGACACTGCGACCGGCGCACTCTCGTTCGCGGCGTGCTTGTCGAGCCAGCCGACGCTGGGATGCGCGAACCTCGGCGCGATCACGAACGCGCTCGAAGGCCTCGAGTCGGTGGTCGTCAGCCCCGACGGCACGGCGGTTTACGTCATGTCCGCCGGCAACGCCGTGACCCACCTGTCGCGCGATCGGGTCAGCGGCGCTCTGTCGTTCGTGGACTGCATCAGCGGGGGTGCGTCGCCCGCGACCGGGTGCGCATCCATCGGTGCGAGCACCGCCCTGGAGAACCTCCAGTCGCTGGTGATCGGACCGGGCGGTCGCGATCTCTACGTCGCTGCGACCGGTGGCGATGCCGTTACGCATCTCACGATCGGTGCCGGTGGCATGCTCGCCTTCGGGGACTGCGTGTCCGACACCGGCGCCGCGGGCTGTACGAACATCGCCGCCACCGCGAGCCCGCTCGCCCAGCTCGCGTCGGTGGCGGTGAGTCCGGACGGAACGAGCGTCTACTCGGCCGCCGAGCTCTCCGCCGTGACTCGCTTCGCTCGCAACCCATCCACCGGTGCGCTGTCGTTCGTGGACTGCATCACCGCGGGTGGGGCGCCCGTCGCCGGCTGCACGAATCTCGGCGCGATGAGCCACGGCATCGGCGGGCTCGAGTCGATCACCGTCAGTCCGGACAGCAAGAGCGTCTACACCGCGTCGTCCGACCCCGACGGCGCCGTCGTACACTTCACGCGCGATCCGGCGACCGGTGCCCTCGACTTCGAGGGATGCATCACGGGCGTGCCGGCTACGACCCCGTGCACGGACGTCAGCGCGACGACCAACGCGCTGCAGGGGCTCCAGTACGTGGCGGTCAGCCCGGACGGGGCGAGTGTCTATGCGACCGCCGAGGACACCGACACGCTCGTGTACTTCCGGCGGCAAGCGGCGCCGGCATGCTCCGACGTCCACCTGAGCGTCGCCGCCCGCCCGACCGCGATCCCGCTCGTCTGCAGCGATGCCAATGGCGACCCCGTGACACGGTCGATCGTCGCTGGCCCCTCCAACGGAACGCTGTCGGCCATCGACGACGCCAGCGGGAGCGTGACCTATACGCCGAACGCCGGCTTCACGACGATGGATGTCTTCTCCTTCCAGGCCGTCGCCGGCGGCGACAGCTCGAACATCGCGACAGCCAACCTGGTCGCGTTGCTCGTCGGAAACGTGCAGGTCTCGCCGGCGGCCTTTCGAGCGCGCGGACGCCGCGCGGGTACCACCTTCACGTTCGAGCTGTCTCAAGCCGCGACCGTGACCTTCACGATCGAGCGGTCGGGCAAGGGGCGGGAGAGCGCGGATGGGACGTGCCAGAAGCCGAGCCGGAAGAATCGCAAAGGGCGCCGCTGCACGCTCTTCCTCGCGCTCGGCGGGTTCGACCAGGCGTCTCAGGCGGGGGAGAGCCAGATCGCGTTCTCGGGCAAGCTGGGGTCGCGCCCGCTTCGTCCCGGCTCGTATCGGGCGACGCTGATCGCCACCGACGGGTCGGGTGTGTCGTCGGAGCCCGCGCACGCGAGCTTCCGCGTGCGCGGCTGACCCGACGCCGGGCTGGCATCGGCGCGAGCGGGCAGGCTACAACGCAGCAATGTTCTTGACGCCGGCCAAGGCGGCCGAGGTCCGCGAGCGCTTCGGTACGCCCTGCTACGTCTACGACCAGGAGACGCTCGAGGCGGCCGCGAAGCGGGCGCTCGCCTTCCCGAACGCGTTCGGTCTCACGGTCCGCTACGCCATGAAGGCGAATCCCAATGCGGCGATCCTGCGGCTCTTCCTCGACCTCGGGCTCCACGTCGACGCGTCGAGCGATTTCGAGGTCGAGCGCGCGCTCCGCATCGGGGCGCCACCGGCTCGCATCCAGCTCACCTCGCAGATGCCGTCGCGCAACCTGCGCGATCTGGTCGGACGCGGCGTGGTCTACACCGCCTGCTCGCTGCACCAGCTCGACGAATACGGGAGCGCCTTCCCCCGCACCGACGTCTGTGTGCGCATGAACCCGGGTCTCGGCAGCGGATCCACGAACCGCACCAACACGGGCGGGCCCGGCTCCAGCTTCGGCATCTGGCACGAGCATCTGGGTGAGGTGACGGCGCTCGCGTCGAAGCACGGCCTGCGCATCCGGCGGCTGCACTCGCACATCGGCTCGGGATCGGACCCGGCGGTCTGGCAGCGCGTCTCGCGCATGACGCTCGAGCTGGCGGCGGAGCTTCACGACGTGACGACGGTGAACCTCGGCGGCGGCTTCAAAGTGGCGCGCGTCGCGGGCGAGCAGGGGACCGACCTCCAGGAGTGCGGCGCGCCGATGAAGGACGAGTTCGTCCGCTTCCGCGAGCAGCACGGGCGTGCGTTGCACCTCGAGATCGAGCCGGGGACGTACCTGGTCGCGAACGCGGGGGCCGTCGTGGCCACCT
>Ga0187894_10000271_pt1 | contig 69774 bp, 51 predicted proteins | sample GBC1701081metaG_FD_136650 | JGI IMG/M metagenome (GOLD analysis project Ga0187894, IMG submission 136650) | White microbial mat communities from a lava cave in the Kipuka Kanohina Cave System on the Island of Hawaii, USA - GBC170108-1 metaG ... | reverse complement strand
CTCCGCGGAAGAGGCGAAGAACGTTCCGACGATGCCGGGCTCGCTCGACGAGGCGGTGCGCGAGCTCGAAGCGGATCACGACTTCCTGCTCCAAGGCGGCGTGTTCAGCAAAGACCTGCTCGAGTCGTGGATCGCCTACAAGCGCGACAACGACATCGATCCGCTGCGCATGCGCCCGCACCCGCACGAGTTCGAGCTGTACTACGACTGCTAGTCGGAGCGCAGCGCCGACCCGGCGCGCATTAACAAGAAGGCCCCGCGGCGGCGACGCTGCGGGGCCTTCGCTTATCTGAGTACCAATCAGTCCTCGATGCACCAAACCGGATACGAGAAGTTGCAGGGTCCCCAAGTGAGCTCCCACTCGTTGGTCGAGCTCGATCCCCAACCCATCTCGGGCACCATCGTGGTGCCGTACTCATTGGTTGCTGCGCTCGTCCAGTTGGCACAGTTTCCGAGACCGGCGAGTTGGTTCGTGGCCGCGGCGAAGCCCGTTCGAACCCAAACGTTGGGGATCGGATTCGTCGGAGGGCCGCTGCCGGAGTCATCCTTCTGAAGCCCGCGGCTCGTGTCGTACTCGAGCGGCGATGGGCCCGTGAGCTCCCAGCGCGACGCCATGTGAAAGCCCAGCTCGCACGCGCTCAACGCCTGTGCTCCGTCCACAAAGTTCCGCGAGACGTAGTACCGGCGAACTCCCCGACGCGAGCAGGCTCCGTCGTCGCAAAGGTTGCCGCCGGTCGCCGTGCCGCCAATGATCGTGGGGCTGGGGCTCGCAAGGCCCGCGCGTAGCGCCTGGTTGTCGCGATACAGCCCGCCAGCTTCGAACACGATCGACGAGCGCGCGGTATCCGAGATGTAACTGCCGAGGACGGTTCCCGGATTGCTCGACAGATTTCGCATGTGGACCCCATGCTCGCCGCACGAGACGATGCGCACATCCTCTATGCGCCCACCCGCGAGGTCGATGCAGCTCGCTCCGAAGTTCGACACGCCGCCGTTCCTCACGGTCGGAGCATCCCCGCCGAATGCGGGCATCCCGATGATTCCGGAGCCCGCTAACGAGGGCTGGCACGAGCCCGGGAAGCAAGCTTCCGCGCCGCGCACCGTGAAGCCGTTCAGGTCGATCTGGACCTGGCTCGCTTGAACCATGATGCCGTCCGTTCCGGCTGGCACGGCGAGATCGCTGGTGAGGCGATAGCTGCCAGGTGCGCGGATCAAAATCGGGTAGCCCGCCGGATCGAATACAGCGGGGTCCCCGGCGAGCGCGGTTGCGTGGTTCAGCTCGATCACGCCGTCCGAAGCGAGCACGGACGCCGGCAACAGACAGAGCGCGATTCCGGCAAGGCACGATCGCGAACGCATGTCGGTTCCTCCTGCTCTCCGCCAGAAGGTGGCTCCGAATCCAGCGCGCGCGTCAGGAAATCCTCGCGATGTGTAGTTCCAGGTATGCGCCTCGCTGCCAGCGGCAGCGCCTCGCTGCCAGCGGCGCCGGCCGGGAGCGCAAGCCGTTCCGCTACCGGTCCAGTCCGAGCACCTGCCGCATCGAGTAGAGCCCCGGCTGCTTCGCGAGCAGCCAGCGCGCGCCGCGTAGCGCGCCGTGCGCGAAGTGGTCGCGGGTGGCGGCGCGGTGAGCGAGCTCGAGGCGCTCGCCGCGGCCGATGAAGAAGACGGTGTGCTCGCCGGGGTTGTCGCCGCCGCGCAGCGTTTGCACGCCGATCGCACCGCGTGGGCGCGCACCGGTGTGCCCCTCGCGCGCGAGCACGCGCGCCTGCTCAGCCGCACGCCCGAGCTCGATTGCGTGTGCGAGCTCGAGCGCGGTGCCGCTCGGTGCATCGACCTTTGCGCCATGGTGCAGCTCGAGAATCTCGGCGTCGTAGTCCGGCCCGAGCATGCGCGCGGCTTGCTCGGTGAGATGCTTCAGCACGCTCACCGCGACCGAGAAGTTCGCCGTCGCGATCACCGCGCACTGCTTCGCGAGCGTCTCGATCTCGCGCTGCTCGTCGGCGCTGAAGCCGGTCGTCCCGATCACGCAAGGCAGCCGGCGCGGCGCCGCCGCGCGCAGCATTGCCCGCGATGCGCGCGGCGTCGCGAATGCGCTCGCGACGCCGGCGTTCGCGAGCGCGGCTGTTAGGTCCGTGCTCAGCTTCACGCCCGGCGCGAGCTCGCTTCCCAGCGCCGGATGCGAAGGTGCCTCGAGCGCTGCGCCGAGCACCAGCACGGGATCGTCCGCAAGCGCGGCGCGCACGCGCTCTCCCATGCGCCCCATCGCGCCAAGGAGAAGAACACGAGACCGCGAGCTCACAGCAGCCCGCCGAACTCTTTCATCGCGAGCTCGAGGCGCTTCTTGTTGGGGGTGGTCATCGGCAGCAGCGGCAGGCGCAGCTCTTCTTCGAGCTTCCCGCGCAGCGCGAGCGCGGCCTTGATCGGGATCGGGTTGCTCTCGCTGAAGAGCGCGTCGCAGAGCGGCAGCAAGCGGTGATGCAGCTCGCGCGCGCGCGAGCCGTCGCCGCGCGCGAACGCGCGCACCAGCTCGCACATCTCGCGCGGCACGAGGTTCGAGCAGGTCGAGATCACGCCCGCGCCGCCGATCGCGAGCATCGGCAGCGTCGCCCAATCGTCGCCCGCGAGCACTGCGAAATCACTCGGCACGCGCGCGATCACCTGCGAGATCTGGTGGAGATCGCCGCAGGATTCCTTGACGCCCACCACCTGCTCGATCTCGGCGAGCCGCGCGATCGTGTCGGGCAGCAGGTTGGAGGCCGTGCGCCCCGGGATGTTGTAGGCGATCAGCGGGAAGCGCGTCGCGCGCGCGATCGCGGAGTAGTGGGCGACGACACCATCCTGTGTCGGCTTGTTGTAATAGGGCGAGATCAAGAGCGCGCCGTCCGCACCAGCCGCCTTCGCGGCCGCGGTCAGCTCGATCGCCTCGGCGGTCGCGTTCGAGCCGGCGCCCGCGATCACGAGCACCCGCTTCGCGACGGTGCGCACCACCAGCTCGACGACGCGCTTGTGCTCTTCGTGCGAGAGCGTCGCGGCTTCGCCGGTCGAGCCGCACGGAACGACGCCATCGACGCCGGCCGCGATCTGCTCCTCGACGTGCTTCCTCAGCGCATCCTCGTCCACGGCGCCGCCGCGGAACGGGGTGACGAGCGCCGTGAAGACACCGCGGAACATCGCAATCCCTTTCTTGGCCCTTTGGGGTCTGACCCCAAAGGGCCACTACAGATCGATCTCTCCGGTGAACACGGTCGCCGCCGGCCCAGTCATGAACACGCTCTTGCCCGGGCCGTCCCACTCGATCGTAAGCGTGCCGCCGCGCAGCTCGATCTCGACGCGGCGGTCGACGACGCCACGCAGCATCGAGGCGACGCCCACCGCGCACGCGCCGCTGCCGCACGCGAGCGTCTCGCCGGTGCCGCGCTCCCAGGTGCGCTGGCGCAGCCGCGTGCGGCTCACGAGCTGCACGAACTCGACATTCACCCGATTTGGGAACGCCTCGTGGTGCTCGAGCTTCGGGCCGAGAGTTGTTACGGGCGCCGCGTCGACGTCGGCGACGTAGAGCACGCAGTGCGGGTTGCCCATCGAGACGCAGGTCGCGCGGAACGTCTGCACTTCGGCGCGCAGCTCGGCATCGATCACCGGGCCCGGGCTCGCGGCGTCGCCGAGCCGCGTCGGAATCTTCGCGGGCGCGAGCACCGGCGCGCCCATCTCGACGCGCACCAGCTCGCCCTGCCAACGCGGCGTCACGATGCCGCCGAGCGTCTCGACCGTGACGCTGTCCTTCGTCGTGTAACCGGTGTCTCGCAGGTACTTCAGCACGCAGCGGAGGCCGTTGCCGCACATCTCCACTTGCGAGCCGTCGGCGTCGTAGATCTCCATGCGCACGTCGGCCTGCTTGCTCGGCTTCAGCACGAGCAGTTGATCGAAGCCGATGCCGAAGCGTCGATCGCCGAGCCGGCGCACATGCGGCTCGAACGCCGGCAGCGGACCGCGCAGGCCGTCGAGCACGACCAGGTCGTTGCCGGCGCCGTGCATCTTGGTGAAACGCAACTTCGTGCTCATGGGGTCGGCTGCTCGCTCGAAGGTTTGCTCTGCTCGGGCTTGGGGTCCTGCTCCGCGCGCACCGGCGGCCCATACTTCCCGCACGCGAGCAGGCCCGCGATCAATAACAACAATGCGGCGGTGCGCCTCACGCCTGTTCCTCCAACGCCGCCGCTTCGTCTTGTAGACGCCGCTCCGCGGCGCTCAGTGCCTCGCGCACGCGCACGCGCGCAGTTCCGCCCGGGAGCGAGCGTTGCTCGAGCGCGCGTTCGAGATCGAGCAGCTCGCCGCTGCTCGCCGGAAACGCGGCGTGGAAGCCGCGCAGCTCCTCGCGCGAGAGCCGCCGCAGATCGCGCTTGGCTGCGACGCAGTGCGCGACCACCTTGCCGACCGCTTCGTGCGCCTCGCGGAACGGCACGCCCTCGCGCACGAGCGCCTCGGCGAGGTCGGTCGCGAGCAGCATCGGATCCTCCGCGGCGGCGCGCATCTTCGGGACGTTCACGCGCAGCGTCGCGAGCGCGCCGGCAGTCACTTCGAGCGAGTCCGCGAGCGTGCGCGCGCTGTCAAACAACGGCTCCTTGTCTTCCTGCAGGTCGCGGTTGTACGTGAGCGGGAGCCCCTTAACAACCGTCAGCAGCGCGACCAGATTGCCGACCGCGCGCCCCGCCTTGCCGCGCACCAGCTCGGGCACGTCGGGGTTCTTCTTCTGCGGCATCAGACTCGAGCCCGTCGAATACGCGTCAGCCAGCTCGATGAAGCCGAACTCGGCGGTCGACCAGAGCACGAGCTCTTCCGACAGCCGCGAGAGGTTCACCATCGCGATCGCGGCCGCCGCGAGGAACTCGAGCGCGGAGTCGCGCGCGCCCACCGAGTCCATGCTGTTCGGGCTCGGGCCTGCGAAGCCGAGCTCGCGCGCCGTCTGCGCGCGGTCGAGAGGCAGCGTGGTGCCGGCGATCGCGCCGGCTCCGAGCGGCGAGCGAGAGATCCGCGCGCGCAGGTCGGCGAAGCGCCCGGCGTCGCGCGAAAGCACCTCCTCGAACGCGAGCCAGTGATGCGCGAGCCGCACCGGCTGCGCGCGCTGCAGATGCGTGTAGCCCGGCAGCACCGTCTCGACGTGCTCGGCGGCGCGCTCGAGCAGCACGCCGCGCAGCGCCGCGATGCCGCGCTGCGCGGCGTGCGCGGCGTCGCGCAAGAACAGCGCGAGGTCCGTCGCGACCTGATCGTTGCGGCTGCGCCCGGTGTGCAGCTTTCCCGCGACCGCGCCGATCTTCTCGCGCAGCCGCGCCTCGACGTTCATGTGGATGTCTTCGTGCCGCGCGTCGTACGGGAACTCGCCCGCCTCGATCTCGTGCAGTACCGCCTCGAGCCCCGCGATCAGCTCCGCCGATTCTGCCGCGCTGACGATCCCGACCGCGCCGAGCATGCGCGCGTGCGCGATCGACCCGCGAATGTCGTAGCGGGCGAGCGCGCGATCGAACTGAATGGAGGCGCTGAAGCGCAGCGCGGCAGGATCCGTCTCCTGCGCGAAGCGCCCGCCCCATAGCTTGCGGGCCGTCATGACGACGGAATCTCTTCGATGGCGGCGCGTGCTGCAATGGTCGGAAGATCGCGCCGCCGCATGCACCAGCTCTCGAACGCGTCGGGCTCGCCAGTGCCGATCGTGAAGCGTCCGGTCTCCTCGAATCCGTAACGCGAGTAGAGGCGCAGGTTGCTCTCTCGCTGCGTGCTCAGTACGACCGGTGCGGGGCGCGCGATGTGGAGCGCATCGAGCTCGGCGAAGAGATGGTTCAGCAGCGCCGTCCCTGCGCCGCTGCGCTGATGCTTGGGCTCGACCGCGACTGCGTGGACGTGCCAGTAGCTCGTCCCGCCCGCGGTCTCGGAATTCAGGCGCGCGAAATCGAAGCCGGCCTGCTGCATGCGCGAGAGCGTGCGTCGCCCCTGTGTGAGCAGAACAGGCAGAACCCAATGCCGCACGAGCTGCCAGCGCGTGTGAGGGATTCCGCCCGGAGGCTCGAGCGTGTCGGTTCCAACGGGCGCGTCGGCGCCGTCGACCACGACCCAGCTGAGATCGACCGGCATGTGCCAAGTGATGTTCCGTTCGAAGAACTTGCGGAGATCACGGGCCCGAGTCGACGTGCGCGGATGCATGAACGCATATGCGGGGTTGTCCGCGAATGCGCGGGTTAGCAGGGCCGCCGTTCCCTCGACGTCCGAACGCCGCAGCCTTCGCACACGCCAATTCATCAGGCCGACGTTGCCATCCGTTCCGCGCCTGGGCCATGCGCCGGCCGGCACGAACTTGGGGCTGACCGCAAACGTCCCTGTATGTCAGCTTTGCCCGCTTCGGGGGACGCGCTTCGTGGCCACCAGCAGGTACATGCGCCGCCGGGGCGGCTGGCTCGCGGGCATCGGGTGGCCGCTGCGCGCGGGCGGGATCGCGCTGTTCCTCGCGAGCGCAGCGCTCGGTGGGATCGCCGGCGGGCAGCTCGTCCAGCTCGACCGCATCGTGCGGGAGCGCTTCGAGGGAACGCTGTTTCGCGTGCCGTCGCGCGTGCTCTCCGCGCCGCTGATCCTGTATCCGGGCCTCGATTTCGAGCTGATCGACCTGCGCGGCACGCTCGACCGGCTCGGCTATCGCGAGGCCAGCGGCGATTCGCTCGTGCTCGGCCGCTATCGCTGGAGCCCGCGCGAGCTGCGCATTCACCGGCGCGCGTTCGAGCACCCGAGCCGCGCGGAGCCGGCGCGGATCGTCGCGCTCCAGCTTTCGGGGCGCGGCATCGAGGGCATCCGCGACCTCCAGACGAAGCGCGAGATCGGCGCGCTTTTCCTCGAGCCGGAGCAGGTCGGCGCGTACTACGGCCCGGACCGCGAGCAGCGCGAGCTCGTGCGCATCGAAGAGATCCCGCAGCAGATGACCGACGCGGTGATGGCGGTCGAGGACCAGCGCTTCTACTGGCACATCGGCCTCGACTTCTGGCGCATCGGTGGCGCGATGGCCGCGAACCTCCGAGCCCGGAGCTTCGTGCAGGGCGGCTCCACGCTCACGCAGCAGCTGATGAAGAACTTCTTCCTGACGCCCGACCGGCGCATGAAGCGCAAGCTGCAGGAAGCGGCGATGGCGTTGATCACCGAGGCCCGGTACGAGAAGCCCGCGATTCTCGAGGCCTACCTGAACGAGATCTATCTCGGTCAGCGCGGCGCGACTCAGATTCACGGCATCGGCGAGGCCGCGCGCTTCTACTTCGGCAAGCCCGTGCGCGATCTCTCGCTCTCCGAGTGCGCGCTGATCGCGGGCCTGATCCAGAGCCCGAACGGGCTCTCGCCGCATCGCTCGCCGGCGGAGGCACAGGCGCGCCGCGACCTCGTGCTGCGGCTGATGCTGCAGCAGGGAAAAATCCAGCAGGACCAGTTCGCGGAGGCGACCGCGGAGCCGCTGCGGGTCGCGACGGTCACTCCCGACCTGCGCGACGCGCGCTTCTTCCTGGACGCGCTGCGGCGCGAGCTCCCTAACTACTACGGGGAGGAGAATCTCTCCGCCGAGGGCCTGCGCATCTACTCGACGCTCGATCTGCGGCTGCAGCGCGCAGCTTCGCGCGTCGTGCGCGAGGAGCTCGCACGGCTCGAGAAGCAGTCGCGCTTTCTCGCCCCGAAGGGCACGCAACGACTCGAGGCCTGCCTCGTCGCGCTGCGCCCACAGACCGGGGAGGTGCTCGCGCTGGTCGGCGGCCGCGACTACGCGGCGAGCCAGTTCGATCGCTGCACGCAGGCGCGGCGTCCCGCGGGCAGCGTGTTCAAGGCGTTCGTCTACGCGGCTGCGCTCGAGCCCGCGAGCGGCGCGCCGTTGATCACGCTTGCGAGCGCGCTCGACGATGCGCCGCTCTCCGTCCCCGTTTGGCGCGGCACCTGGACTCCGCAGAACTTCGATCACGAGTTCCACGGCGTCGTGCCGGTGCGCACCGCGTTCGAGAAGTCGTACAACGTCGCATCGGCGCGGCTCGCACAAATCGTCGGGATTCCGCGCGTGCGCGAGATGGCGCAGCGGCTCGGCATCGAGAGCCCGCTGCCGAACGTGCCCAGTTTGGCGCTCGGCTCGGGCGACGTGACGCCGCTCGAGCTGGCGCGCGCGTACGCGACGTTCGCGAGCGGCGGCATCCGCCCGCGCGTGCGGACGTTCGAGGACGTGATCGACGCGCGCGGCGAGACGCTCGAACGGCAGTCGATCGAGTTCGAGCGCGTGCTCGATTCGGGCACCGCGTTCCTGATGACGAGCCTGCTCGAAGGTGTCGTGGAGCACGGAACCGCTGCGGGCATTCGCGCCGCCGGCGTCGCAGGGCCGATTGCCGGGAAGACCGGGACGAGCAACGAGTATCGCGACGCATGGTTCGCCGGCTTCACGCCCGAGATGGTGGTCGTGCTGTGGGTCGGCTTCGACGAGCCGCGCAGCCTCGGGCAAGCCGCAGCGCAAATCGCGGTGCCGATCTGGGCGCGCTTCGTCAAAGAGGCGAGCGGCGGCGACGTGGCGGGCATCTTCCCGGTGCCGGGCGACGTAGCGGAGCTCGAGATCGAGCCGACGACCGGCGCGATCGCGCTCGATGGCTGTCCCGAGCGCCGCGCCGAGTTTTTCTTGCGTGGAACGGAGCCGGTCGAGACGTGCCCGCAATGGCGCGGCGCGCCCACTCCGCCGCCGCTGCGCGAGCGCGAGGAGCGTCCTTCCGAGGAGCCGCAGCGCCAGCGCAGACGCGAGGACGAGGAGCCCGGCTTGATCGAGCGATTCCGCCGCTGGCTGGAAGAGGGCTAGACGCGATGCGGAGAAATCGTCCCGCATGGTTTGCGTTCGCACGTGCGCTCGCGTGCGTCGCGGTCGTGTTCGCCGGCGCCTGCGCGATGATGCCGGGCGCCGCGACGCGCGCCGTGAGTCCACGCCCGACGCTGCGTGTCAGCGAGCTCGCGCAGGAAGGCGACGCGCGCCGGCGCGCCTCGACGCGGCTCGTCCTCGATGGGCTCGAGAGCGAGACGCGAGGAAGCGAGAACGAGGCGCTCGCGCGCTACGAGGATGCGCTCAAGGTGGACGCGAACAACCCGCTCGCATCGCTCGCGCTCGCCCGCTTCGAAATCTTCGCGGGCGACGCGGATCGCGGCCTCGCGCACCTCGATCGCTACGCCGCGCTCGCCGGCGGACGCGACGACGCCGCCGCGCACCTCGCGGGCCTGCGCGGCGCCGCGCTCGCGAAGCTCGGCAAGCAGACGCTCGCTGCGCCCTACCTAGAGGAGGCGCGCGCACTTGCGCCGGCCGTCTGGGCCGACGCTCGGCTAGAGGCTGGCGAGCTGCGCTAGGAGACCGACTCGGGATCCGCGATCACCGCACGCGCGCTTCGCTCTCCCGTTCGACTCCGCTCGGCTGCGAGGACTCCATCTCGCTGCGCACTTCGCTCTCCCGTCCGACTCCGCTCGGCTCCGCCTCGCTGCGCGCTTCGCTTGCTGAGCGCGCCACGGCCTGGCGCGCGCAGCAAATCGCGAAGGCGTCTCGAAACTTTTGCGACGCGTTCGAGTCCCGATAACTTGCTCGCCCGCATGACGCCGAAGCTCCGCACATTCCTCACCGCGTTCGGCATCGCGTTGCCGCTCGACGTGCTCTCGAAGGAATGGGTGATCCGCACGATCGCGCGTGGCGAGCAGATTCCTGTCATCGACGGCTTCTTTCATCTCACGCACGTGCGGAACCCGGGAGCGGCGTTCAGCATGCTCGCCGACGCGCCGGATTGGTTCCGCACGTATTTCTTTCCGGCGATGACGATCGTCGCGCTCGGGATGATCCTCTCGATGCTCCGACAGCTCGCCCCACGGGATCGGCTCGCGGCGACGTCGCTCGGATTCCTGCTCGGCGGCGCGCTCGGCAACCTGCTCGATCGCTTCCGTCACGGCGAAGTGATCGATTGGGCACACGTCGTGTTGTGGAAGGGCTACTCGTGGCCGGACTTCAACTTCGCCGACTCGTTCGTCGTCGTCGGCGTCGCGCTGCTGATCTACGAAATGTTCGCGTCGGAAGGCGAAGGGTTGGAGAGCAGCCCCCCCGGGACCCCGAGCTGACTGCACGCGCGCGCTCGTCGACGTCCCCCTAATAACTCGCATTTCTGATTTTTCGTCGGATGCGCGCGAGATTGCTTGACACGAAAAAGTCGCGCGGGTTTAATCCGCGCGTCGCCCGGGAGTCGCTCCAGCGACGCTGTGCTGTCGCGAGCCGCGCTGTGCTCCTTACTCGCCCTGCTCCTTCCGACGGAACTTCGTAAGCTGTCTCCGCGCGACGCGCGCACATCCGAGGAATCCCATGAAGTTCTTCATCGACACGGCGAGTGTGAAAGAGATTCGAGAAGCCGCGGCGCTCGGCCTGCTCGACGGCGTCACTACGAACCCGAGCCTGCTCGCGAAGGAAACCGGCGATCCGCGCGAGATCCTGCGCGAGATCACGAAGATCGTAGACGGCCCGGTCAGCGCGGAGGTCACGGCGCTCGATTGCGAGGGGATGCTGCACGAGGCGGCGCAGCTTTCCCGCATCGCGCCGAACATCGTGATCAAGGCGCCGATGACGCTCGAGGGCCTGAAGGCGATCCGCCGGCTCTCGGATCAAGGCACGCAGACGAACTGCACGCTGATCTTCAGCCCGACCCAGGCGCTGATGGCCGCGAAGGCCGGAGCGACCTACGCCTCGCCGTTCGTCGGCCGGCTCGACGACATCTCGCAAGACGGGATGCAGCTGATCCGCTCGATCTGCACGATCTATCGGAACTACGGCTACGCGACGCAGGTGCTCGTGGCGAGCGTGCGGCATCCGGTGCACGTGGTGCAGGCCGCCGAGATCGGCGCGCACGTCGTCACGATGCCGTCGAAGGTGATCGAGCAGCTCGCGCAGCACCCGCTCACGAACATTGGCCTCGAACGGTTCCTCGCGGACTGGGAGAAGGTCAAGAACCGAAGCTGACGCGCACGGGCGCGCCCAACCCAAGCGGCCTGCCAGCGCGGCCGCGCCAGACCTCGCGGAGATCCCCCCTTCCATGCGTCGGTCGAAGAGCAGCTACGTGATCCAGACCGTGGCAAATGCCTTTCAGCTCCTCGAGGAGTTCGGAGGAGCCGACGCCGAGCTCGGTGTAACCGAGCTCTCGAACCGGCTGAACCTCCACAAGAACAACGTCTTCCGCTTGCTCGCGACGCTGGAGCAGCAGGGCTATATCGAGCAGTGCCCCGAGTCCGAGCGCTACCGGCTCGGCCGCGCATGCCTCGCGCTCGGCCAGGCCTTCGGCGACACGCGCTCGCTGGTGCGCTTCGCGCGCCCGCTGCTCTCGAAGCTCGCGCGCGAGCTGAACGAGACGGCGCACCTCGGCGTGCTGTCCGGCTACGACGTCGTGCACCTAGCAGGGCGGCCCGCACGCCAGCTCGTCGCGACCGCAGTGCGGACGGGCCAGCGGCTGGCGGCGCACTGCACGGCGCTCGGGAAGGTGCTGCTCGCCGGGAAGAGCTCCGCGGCGCTCGCGCAGCTCGACAAGGAGCGCGTGCGCGCGGGCAAGCTCGTCGCGCACACGCCGGCCACGATCGTCGATCGCGACAAGTTCTTCGAGCAGCTGCGCATGGTTGCGTCGCAGGGCTGGGCGCTCGACCTCGAGGAGTGCGCGCAAGGCCTGTGCTGCGTCGCGGCGCCGGTGCACGACGCCGGCGGCATCGTGATCGCGGCGCTTTCGGTCTCGGCGCCGGTCTTCCGCGTGACCGAGTCGCGCATTCACGAGGACGTCGCGCCGCGCGTGATCGCCGCGGCCGGCGAGCTCTCGCAGCGCATGGGCTACGTCGCCGCCGCCTAGCGGGCTAGCCGTCGCGCGCTCATCCTCGAACCCTCGCGAAGGCGCACTCACGCCTCGCGTTTCGAGAGGTGCACCACGATGGATTTCCGCCTTTCCGACGAGCAGCTCGCGTTGCAGGAGGCCGCGCGCCGCTTCGCGCAGCAGGAGATCAAGCCGATCGCGGCCGCCCACGACCAGAGCAGCGAGATGCCGATGGGCGTGATGCGCAAGGCGTGGGAGCTCGGGCTTTCGTGCACGACGATCCCCGCCGAGTACGGCGGCGTTGGGCTGTGCGCGCTCGATGCGGCGCTCGTCGTCGAGGAGCTCGCCTGGGGCTGCTCCGGCGTGACGACTTCGCTGATGGCGAACGACCTCGGGCTGACGCCCGTTCTCGTTGCCGGCAGCGAGGAGCAGAAGCGCGAGTGGCTGGGCCGCATCGCGACGAGCTTCCAGATGATCTCGTTCTGCCTGTCGGAGCCGAACGCGGGCTCCGACGTCGCGGGGCTCCAGCTGCAAGCCAAGCGCGACGGCGATTCCTACCTGCTCACCGGCACGAAGTGCTGGATCACGAACGGCGGCGTTGCGGACGTCTTCACCGTGTTCGCGACGCTCGATCGCAGCGCGCGCCACGACGGCATCGTCGCGTTCGTGATGGACGCGAAGACGCCGGGCGTCACGGCCGGGAAGAAGGAAGACAAGATGGGGCAGCGCGCGAGCGACACGCGCGTCGTCCACTTCGACGGCGCGCGCGTTCCAGCCTCGCAGCGGCTCGGCGCCGAGGGCGAGGGCTTTCGCATCGCGATGCAGACGCTCGACCGCACGCGCCCGTCGATCGGCGCGCTCGCGAACGGCATCACGCGCCGCGCGCTCGACGAGAGCGTCGCATACGCGAAGGAGCGCAAGGCTTTCGGCACGCCGATCAGCGGCTTCCAGGCCGTGCAGTTCCTGCTCGCCGACATGGCGAAGGATCTCGAGGCCGCGCGCTTGCTCACCTGGCAGTCGGCGTGGCTGCTCGACCAAGGCCAACGCGCGCCCAAGTTCTCGTCTTTCGCGAAGTGCTTCGCGACCGACGCCGCGATGCGCGCCAGCACCGACGCCGTTCAGGTCTTCGGCGGCAACGGCTACACGAAGGAGTACCCCGTCGAAAAGCTGATGCGCGACGCGAAGCTGATGCAGATCTACGAGGGGACGAACCAGATCCAGCGCATGGTGATCGCGCGCGAACTCTTGAAGGAGTGACGCGAACCTCGGTGGATCGCGGACATGTGCGAGGCGGTCGGGCCGTTCAGTCCTGAACGCACCAAGCGCGCGCCGGCAGCGAACATGCGATCGAGCTGACGTCCCAAGGATCGGTCACCGCAGCGGCACCCGCTGTCCACGCGCTCGTCGGGACGGCAGCGCTACCCGAGTCGTTGGCCGAGCTCGAGCTCCACGCGAAGCAGTTGCCCTGGCCGACGTTGTTCGAGCTCGACGAGTAGCCGGTGCGCACCCAGCCGAAGGTCGTGGTCGGCGGTCCTTGCGCGGAGTCGGCAGTCGTCTGGCCGCGCGACGTGTCGTACTCGAGCGCGTTGGTGTCGAGCAGCTCCCAAAGCGCCGCCATGTGGAAGCCCGCATCGCACGCGGCGTCCGCGACGGCGCCGGTGTGCGTCGTCGTCGTCAAGTAGTAGAGCGGCTTACCACTCTCGGCGCAGAGCCGGTCAGGGCACACGTTCGGCCCGCCCGCTCTCCCCTCGACGACCGACTGTCCGGCGGTGTTCGTGATCGCGTTGTCGCGATACAGAGACGACGGAAGCACCGAGTTCACGGCGAAGCGAACCCCGTTCTGGCCGATTCGGTTGACGAGATTCTCCGCGGCGAGACTGGCGCCCCCTAGCTGGATCCCGTGGCGCGCGATGTCGGTGACGCGAACACGGCGCACCTCCGATTGGTGGCCGAGCCGCACACCGTCCTCCGCGAAGCCGCGCACTTTGCCGTTCGACACGGCGCACTGGCTGCCGCCGAACAGAGTCGACACGATTCCGCTGCCAGGCCCGGCCGCGGGGCATCCGGTCAGGCAAGACACCGGGCCCGCGATCTCGAAGCCGCCGAGATCGATGTCGACGCCGTTCGCGACCTCGATGCCGTTCGTGCCCGCTGGCACGGTGAGGTTGCTCGTCAGGCGATAGCTGCCCGCTGCCGTGATCAGCACCGGGTAGCCGGCCGTGTCGCCCGCGAAGCAGCCGGTCGTCGTCGCGCACGTGTGGTTGATCTCGAGCACGCCGTCAGAGGCCAACGCGGGCACGCCGAACGCGGCCGACAGCGCAGCAACGAGCACACCTCGGGAGCCGTTCACCATCGTCGAGACCTCGGATGCTCTTGTGGCCTCCTACGCCCGAAGGTGGCGCGACGCAGCAGCGTTCTGCGCGCGTGCTGCGCGCGTTCTGCGGTGGCGTTCCGCAGCGTTCGCCGAGCGCGTAACGTATGCTGCGGCCCCTCCGGAAACCCCCGCCACTTTTCTGACCTGAGGTCACCCACCCTTGTCCTACGACTCCGGGAAGGCGTCCTACGACTCCGCGAAGGCGCTCCGCTACCACGCGGAAGGGCGCCCCGGGAAGATCAAGCTGGTTCCGACGAAGCCGACCGTCACCGCCGCCGATCTCGCGATGGCCTACAGCCCCGGGGTGGCGGCGCCGGTCCTCGAGATCGCGAAGAACCCCGACGACGCGTACCGCTACACCGCGCGCGGCAACCTGGTCGCGGTGATCTCGAACGGCACCGCGATCCTCGGCCTCGGCAACCTCGGCCCGCTCGCCAGCAAACCGGTGATGGAAGGCAAGGGCGTCCTCTTCAAGCGCTTCGCCGACATCGACGTGTTCGACATCGAGGTCGACTCTCTCGATACCGACGAGATCGTGCGCTTCTGCCAGATGATCGCGCCGACCTTCGGCGGCATAAACCTGGAAGACATCCGGGCGCCCGAGTGCTTCGAGATCGAGCGCCGGCTCGTCGAATCGCTCGACATCCCCGTCTTCCACGACGACCAGCACGGCACCGCGATCATCTCCGCCGCCGCGCTGTTGAACGCGCTGCTGCTGACGAACCGCAAGATCGAGGACGCGAAGATCGTCTTCTCCGGCGCCGGCGCCTCCGGCATCGCGTGCGCGAAGCTCTACAAGGACCTCGGCGTGCGCGCCGAGAACATCCTGCTCGTCGACACGAAGGGCGTGATCTATCAGGGTCGCAAGGAAGGGATGACACCGCAGAAGCAGGAGTTCGCGGCGGTGACGAACCGGCGCACGCTCGCCGAGGCGCTCGACGGCGCGGACGTGTTCGTCGGCCTCTCGCAGGCGGGCCTCGTGACGCAGGACATGGTGCGCAAGATGGCGCCCGATCCGATCGTGTTCGCGATGGCGAATCCGGATCCGGAGATCGCGCCGCCGGACGTCGAGGCGGTGCGACCCGACGCGATCACCGCGACCGGCCGCAGCGATTACCACAACCAAGTGAACAACGTGCTCGGCTTCCCGTTCATCTTCCGCGGCGCGCTCGATGTGCGCGCGCGGCGCATCAACGAGCCGATGAAGCAGGCCGCGGTGCATGCGCTCGCAGAGCTCGCGCGGCGCGGCGAAGGCGTGCCCGAGGTGGTGCGCCGCGCGTACCCCGGCGAAGTGCTCTCGTTCGGCCGCCGCTACATCATCCCGAAGCCGTTCGACCCGCGCGTGCTCACGTACGTCGCGCCGGCCGTCGCGCTCGCCGCGATGGAGAGCGGCGTCGCGCAGCACCCGGTGAACATCCTCGAATACCGCGAGCGCCTGAACGAGCGCCTCGGCGAAATCTCCGCCCTCTAACCACCTCCCTCGCCGAGCGTCGAGAGATGACCGCGACATCCGGGAACTACGCGCTCGACAACCCGCTGGCTCCGCCGCCGGCGGCGGCCGAGAGCACCGTCTCGCTGCATCCCTCGGCCGCGCTCTACGAAGAGGCGCTCGCGCTCGGCCGCGAGCTCGTCGAACGCCCGACGCGCGGCGGCGGCCTCGCGCGCGTGCGCGTGCAGCACGCGAAGAACCGGATGACGGTGTTCGAACGCATCAAGGTGCTCACGGACAAAGAGCCGAACCTGATGTGGCAGAACTGGGGCAAGGGCCTCGACGGCGCGTCGCTCGTGACCGGCATCCTGAACATCGCCGGCCGCGACGTCGCGGTGTACGGGCACGATTTCACGCTGCGCGCCGGCTCGATGGACGCGACCAACGGCGCGAAGCTCGCGCGGCTCATCTACATGGCAGCGGAGCGCGGCATCCCGCTGATCGGCATGAACGATTCCGCGGGCGCGTTCGTGCCCGCCGGCGTCGGCGGCCTCGACGGCTACAGCGAGGCGTTCGCTGCGCTGCGCCGGATCTCCGGGATCGTGCCGACGATCAGCCTGATGTTCGGATACAACGCCGGCGGCGGCTCGTATCTGCCGCGCCAGGGCTCGTTCATGATCCAGTGCGCGGACACGTTCATCGGGCTCACCGGCCCGAACGTCGTGAAGAGCGCGCTCGGCGAGGACATCAGCGCCGACGCGCTCGGCGGCCCGGGCGTGCACGCGCTGAACGGCGTCACGGATCTCGTCACCGCGGACGAGGTGGGCTCGCTGCGCACCGCGCTGCGCCTGCTCTCTTACCTCCCGAATAACAACAGCGAGGGCGCGCCGTTCCGCGCGACCAGCGATCCGCTCGACCGCTTCACGATCGAGGAGGACATCCTCTTCCGGAAGACGTTCGACTCGCCGGCCGGCATGAACGCGCCGCTCGACATCACGCTGTTCCTGCAGCAGATCGTCGACCACGGCGAGTACTTCGAGCTGCAGCCGCTGCGCGCGCGCAACATGATCACCGCGTTCGGGCGCATCGGCGGCCACGTGGTCGGCTTCGTGGCCAACAACTCCGGCGTCGCGAGCGGGCAGATCGACGTCGACGCCGCGCGCAAGGCGACGCGCTTCATCCGCTTCTGCAATCTCTACAACATCCCGATGATCTTCCTCGAGGACGTGACCGGCTTCACGCCCGGCCGCGATCAGGAAGCGCGCGGGATCATCCTCGAGGGCCGCCGGCTGCTCGACGCGATCGTCGACCTGCGCGTGCCCTCGATGACGCTGATCATCCGCAACGCGTTCGGCGGCGCGTACGCGGCCTACAACTCGCACTTCATCGGCGCCGATGCGGTGTTCGCGATGCCGCACGCGCGCATCGCGGTGATGGGCCCCGGCGGCGGGCGCGAGTTCGTGTTCAAGGACGAGATCCGCGCGCTCGACGACGCGCACAAGAAGTCGCTCGGGAGCGGCGTGCCGGCCGCCGAAGCGAAGCGCGCGCGCGACGCGGCGCTCTCGAGGATCAACGAGCGCTACGAGCGCGAGCTGATGAATCCGAAGGAAGCGCTCTCGCTCGGCTCGGTCTCGCGCATCGTGCTGCCCGGCACGAGCCGGCGCGTGCTCGGCGAGCACCTCGCGTTCCTGATGCGCACGTACAAGCCGTCGCCGATGGGCGGCGTGCAGCGCGAGTCGGAGTAGCGGTGCGGGGCGCGGACCTGACTCCCTCGCGCTTCGACCTCGCCGAGAGCGAGTGGGTGCGCTCGTTCTCGCTCGCGCACTTGAAGGTGCTCGTGATCTGCCGCGGCCCGGTGCGGATGGAGGCGTTCCAGATCTTCGAGCAGATCGGCGTGCGCGAGTGGGGGATGCTGCTCTCGGAGAAGGACTCGGTCGTCTATCCGCGCTGCCTCGCGCCGGAGCTGCGCGGCTTCAAATTCCCGAGCAACGTGCACCGCGTGCAGGACTACACCGGCGCGGGTCAGGAGCAGAAGCAGAAGCGGATCCGCGAGATCGTCGCGATCGCGAAGGACCACGGATACACGCACATCTTCGCGGGCTACGGCTTCATGGCCGAGGACGCGGAGCTGGTCGAGGCGATCGAGGCCTCCGGCGTCGGCTTCATGGGCCCGTGCTCGGGCGTGCTGAAGCGCGCCGGCGCGAAGGACGAGGCGAAGAAGCTCGCGCGCAGCCTCGGCAACGCGGTGATCCCGGGCATCGACGACGTCGCCGCGCGCGCTCTGGCGGCGAAGGCCGGCAGCCGAGCGGCGCTCGAGCAGCTCGCGAAGCGGCACGGCCTCGAATTCAAATGGGACGCGAAGCGCTCGCTCGAAGCGAACGCCGAGCTGTCATTGCAAGCCGGCTACGCGAAGACCACCGAGCTCGTGACGATCGCCGAGCTGCAGGCGCAGGCCGAGAAGCTGTGCGCCGAGATCTGGCGCGACTACCCGACGCACCGCATCCGCTTCAAGTACATCGGCGGCGGCGGCGGCAAGGGCCAGCGCGTGGTCTCGAAGCCCGAAGAAGTGGCCGCGGGCGTGATGGACGTCTGCGCCGAGTCGAAGGTCGTGGCGCCCGGCTCGAACCGGAACTTCCTGATCCAGCTGAACATCGAGCGCACGCGCCACAACGAGATCCAGCTGATCGGCAACGGCGCGTGGTGCCTCTCGCTCGGCGGGCGCGACTGCTCGGTGCAGATGCACGAGCAGAAGCTGATCGAGGTCTCGCTCACCAAAGAGCTGCTCGACGCCGAGATCGAGCGCACGAACGGCAAGGCGCGCGCGATCCTCGAGGGCGACCGCGAGTACCTCGCGCGCATGGAGGCGGAGAGCGAGAAGTTCGGCGCCGCCACCGGGCTCGACTCCGTCTCCACGTTCGAGTGCATCGTCGAGGGCTTCAATCACTTCTTCATGGAGATGAACACGCGCATTCAGGTGGAGCACGGCGTCACCGAGCTCGCCTACCGGCTGAAGTTCACGAACCCGAAGAAGAAGTCGGAGAGCTTCTACGTCGAGGAGCTGATCGAGGCGATGGCGCTGCTCGCCGCGCACGGGCCGCGCGTGCCGAAGCCCGAGCGCATCGTGCGCAATCTCTCGGGCCTCGAAGTGCGCATCAACGCGACGAACGCCGCGCTGCAGCCGCATGCGGGCGGGCTGATCAAGACCTGGTCGCCGCCGCTGCCTGGCGAGATCCGCTTCGACCAGGGCATCGGGCTGCGCAATCCCGACACCGATTCGTTCGTCTACTACAACGTCGCCGGCGCGTACGATTCGAACATCGCGCTCTTGCTCTGCGCCGGCTCCTCGCGCCGCGAGAACTACGAGCGCATGGCCGAGATCCTGCGCCGCACCGAGCTGCGCGGCGACGATCTGCAGACCAACCTCGAGGTGCACTACGGCCTGATTCAGTGGTTCCTCGGCCGCGGCGTGATGGCCGAGCCGAGCACGCGCTTCATGAGCGCGTACCTCGGCGCCGTCGGCGCGCTGCGGAGGCACACGGACGACCTCGATCTCGACCTCGCGTTCGACACGCTGCTCGCGCGCACTAAGGACAAGGACGCGCGCGCGGCGCTCGAGGCGAAGGACACGCTGCTGAAGCGCCCGCTCGCGCGCCTGTTCGCGAGCGCGCACGTGCTCGGCGGCTTCCTCGGGCGCTTCGACGGCGAGCTCTGGCGCGTCGAAGACGGCGTGCCGCAGTTCGCCGCGAACCCGGTGCGCTTCCTCGCCGAGCTCTACCACTTCCTCGATCTCGAAGCGCGCGCCGACAAGCCGCCCGCGGAGCAGATCTGGAGCCACGACGCCGAGATCCTCGACGCCGCGCTCGCGTTCTACGCCGAGGTGGAGAAGAGAACTGGCGCGAACAGCGCCGCCGAGCTCGCCGCGCTGTTCGTCGGCGCGCCGAACGCGAAGCTATGCGGCGGCGACGAAGCGCTCTGGCGCCGCTGCCTCGCCTCGCACCGCGGCTTCCAGCTCGGCCTCGAGCTCTTGCTGCTCGTGCCGCGCATCGGCGCGGAGTCCGAGTTCTTAGGGGTGACGGTGAACGAGGAGCTCCAGCCCGAGTTCCCGAAGCAGTTCCTGGATGCAAAGCACGCCGCCGAGCTCGCGCGCGCGCTCGCGCCGCCGCCGCCCGCCGCGAGCGACGAGATCGTCACGCCCACCGGCGGCACTTACTACGCGCGCGAGGCGCCGCATCTGCCCCCGCTGATCCAGGAAGGCGATCACTTCGAGGCCGGCCAGCCGCTGTTCGTGATCGAAGTGATGAAGATGTTCAACAAGGTGCTCGCGCCGTTCTCGGGCCGCATCGTGAAGGACCTGATGCAAGGCCGCGACGGCAGCGTCGTGAAGAAGGGCGAGCCGATCTTCCGGATCGAGCCCGACGAGCGCCGCGACCCCGAACCTCCCGAAGCCGCCGCCCGCCGCCGCAGCGAAGCGACGCTGGCGCTCCTCTAAGAGATAGGGACCCCACGGGGCCTTCCTACGGGGACGCTCCTCGAGCAGTCAAGAAAGCGCGGCCCCGCGGCGCGTCACTCGCCTCGATCTCTCGACTACTGAAAGAACGTCCCCATGCAGCCGGTCCTCTTCGACACCGACATCTCCGGCGACGTCGACGACGCGCTCGCGCTCGCCGTGCTGCTCTCCGCGCCTGAGAAGCTGAAGCTCATCGCCGTCACCACCGTCTCCGGCGACACGCGCGCGCGCGCGTTTGGCGCCGGCCGCCTGCTCGCCGAAGCCGGCCGCCGCGACGTCGACCTCTGCGCCGGCGCGCGCGATCCGCTCGTGCGCAAGAACGACTACCCGCTCGACGTCGCCGGCTACGGCGAAGGCCCCACCCTCCCGATCAGCGCCGAGCCCGCCCCCGAGCGCATCGTGCGCGCCGCGCGCGAAACCCCCGGCCTCGAGCTCGTCTTCGTCGGCCCGCTGACGAACCTAGCCCACGCGCTCGCGCTCGATCCGAAGCTCCCCGAGCGCGTCGCGCGCCTCACGATCATGGGCGGCCACATCCGCCGCGTCGCGATCGGCACATACGTCTGCCCGCCGGGCATCGACTACAACCTGTGCAGCGATCCCGAAGCCGCGATGTGCGTGCTCGGCGCCGGCTTCGCGACGCGGCTCGTCACCGCCGACGTGACGCTCCAGGTGTGGATGACCGAGGCGCAGCGCCTAAAGCTCGCCGCCTCCCCGCGCCCGGTGGCGCGCATCCTCTCGCGCCTGATCGCGCGCTGGACGCCGCGCCAAATCGAGATCTTCACCGGCATGGGCGGCACGCTCGCGCCCGACAACGCCGCATTCCTGCACGACCCGCTCTGCGTGCTCTCGCTGATCGACGCTTCCTCGCTCGGCTTCGAGCGCCTGCACATCCTGCCGACGATTCAGCGCGGGGTGATGCGGACGATCGAGGTACCACGCGAGAGCGAGCTAGGCGCGGAGATGGAGTGCGCGACGTCGGTCGATGCGGCGCGAGCGCGCGACGAGATCCTGCGGCGCGTCGCCGTACTCTGAGGCGCCGTCCAGTACCGCGTACTTATTGGGGATTTCGCCGCTCTCCGCTCTGCGCAGCGCAAGCGTCCTTGCTGTGATTATTACCTCGGGCGAATTTCGTCGCTCTTCGCGCAACCGGCGCGCGTAGGATCGGCGCACTTGCAACTCCGGAAGCGCCCGTGGAGAGGCAGCAGCAGAGCCCGTTCGATAACAAGCTCGCGAGATCGATCGACTGGCTGCGACAGCGACGTCCAGCCCTCGCCTCGCTCGCCGTCCTACCCGTCGTCGCGACGCTCGCGATTGCGGTCGCGCAGCTGCCAGCGAAGCCCTCGTACACGCTGCCATGCCCGATCTATCCGAATGGCATGGTGACGATGACGGCGACCCTTCACGAGGCGTGCCCGCTTTCCTACACGGATCAGCTCGACGGCGTCCTGACCGAGGGCCGCATCCGTTCGCTGCGCGGCGCGGACGAAATCCGCGCCGAGATCACGTCTGCGACGCCGGTGATTTTTCGGGTGCAGCCGCTACGCGGCCCGGCACACGCCGTATCGCTCAGTCCGGTCCTCGTTCAGCCAGCCGAGGCATCCGTCCGACTCGCCGCGGCCTCTTTGATCGCAGTGCTGATGATCGCAGCCGTCCTAATGACTTCAGTGCGGGCGCAAGTCCCGGCGTCGCTGCCTTTCTCGCTGATCCACGCTGTCGCCGGCGTCGGAATCGTGACGACCGTAGTCGGTTGGAGCTCCTCCGCGTTCGAGATCCCCGCTGCCCTCGCCCGCGCGACCATGGCCGGAGCCGTTGCGCACCTTGGTCTCGTGTTCCCGCAACGTCGCGGACTCATCGAGCACTTCCCGGAGGCGATTGCTGCGCCGTACGTCTTCCCGCTCATCGTGAGCATCGTCGAGATCGACGCCGCCTACCGTGGCTCGGCCATCTCCACCGCGCTCGCTCAGCGGCTCCTTCTGGTGCTCGCCGGCGTCGGCGTTTGCATCCTCGTCACGTCGTGCTTCTACACGATTCGTGGCTCCGCATCGCACCTCGCTCGCGGCCAAGCGAGGGTCTTCTTGTCAGCGGCCGCCATCTTGAGCGTCCCCGCTTTGGCGACGGCGGTCTTCGGCACGCCCGACGTCCGTCTCGCCGCGGTTACCGCAATGGCCGCGCTGCTTCCCTTCCCGGTCGGCTACGCCATCTCGCGTTATCAGGTTGCCGATCTGGACGAGTCATTTCGCGTGCTGCTGGCGCACGGTCTCTACTTGTCGTTGTGGTCGCTGTTCTTCTTCCTGTTGATCTTCGCCGTGCATGATCGCCTCGACGTACCGCCCGTGCTCAAACACCCGACCGTCACGTTCGCGTGCGTCTACTCCGTGCTCGCTCCGCTCGACTACCTGAGGAGTCGCCTCAAGGCCGAGTTGCAGGCCTTGGTCGTCACGCGGCGCGCCGATTGGGACCGCTTGGGTCGAGACTTCGCTCGGCGCATCGCTGGAGAGCGAACGCCGCGCGGAATCGCTCGTGCGATTTGCGATGCAATTCGAGCCGGCCTTTCCGAGCCAGGCGTGGTCGTCCTGGTTGCAGAAGGCACGGTGCTCCAAGTCGCCCACGCAGTCGGCGCGAGGGCGCTCCTCGATACGTCGCTGGCGGCCGAGCTCGCCGCTTGGAGCGCAGACCCCGTCGTCGACCTCAACCGAGCTGTCGAGCTGAGCGGCCCGGCCAAGGAAGCGCACGACGCGGGTGTGGGTGCATTCGCGCGCATCGAGAACTCCGACGGCCTATTGGGGTGTGTGATCGTATTTCCAGAACGCTGCCCGCGGCTGTTGGGGGCGAGCGAGCGGATGTGGATCGCGACCGTGAGCGGCCACGCCGCGTCAGCGCTCGCCGCGACGAAGCTCGAGGAGGAGCTCCGAGTCGCCGAGCGCTCGGCCGCCCGCGGGCGGATCGAAGCCGAGCTCGCGCACGAGATCGGGAAGCCGCTCGGTGTGCTGGAGCTGACCGCTGGGAAGCTGGTCGCGGCCATGCCACCGGATGACCCCGCCGCTGCGCAGCTCGGTCGCATTCATCGCTTGGCGACCCACGTTCGCGAGATGACGCGGGCGGTTCTACAGGCGGAGAAGAAAAGCGCGCAGGCGAAGCTCGAGGACATCGTCGAGACCGCGTGCGAGGAGGTGCGCGCCGTCCACGGCGATGTGCAGCTCGTCGTGGATCCGCTCCCTGCCGTCGGGGCGCTGCCCTCGGGTTACGAGCGGCTGGTGCGCGTGCTCGTCAACTTGATCGACAACGCCGTTCACGCATCTGGAGCGGACCGCGGCGCCGAGCTGCGAGCGCAGATCAGCGATGGGGCGCTCGAACTGATCGTCGATGACAGTGGGCACGGCATGACCCCTGAGCAATTGCGGCGTGCCTTGGAGCCGTTCGCCACGTTTCGACCGGGAGGCACGGGGCTCGGTCTCGCGATCTGCGACCAAATCACGCGGTCATTAGGTGGGACCTTGGCGCTCTCTCCGCGTCCGGAGGGCCGGGGGCTGCGCGCGCTCGTGCGCCTGCCGGGGTTTCGATGACGAATTCTCGGGATTTGGCGCCTTTTGCCTTCGCACCGAGACCGCCACTCGACGGAGGATGTCGCGTGTGAAGGGACCAACGAACATGCTGAGCGGTCTCACTGAGTTCTCACTGCGCTGGCCGCGACTGACGATCGGGATGGCGGTTCTGATCAGCGTGTCTGGCGCATGGCTCGCGTCGCGAGCGCCGTCGAGCTCAGGCGCGCACGCCCTGATTGGCGCCGACCATGCAGCAGTGAGAGAGCTCGAGGCCTTCCTCGAGGAGTTCGACGGGGGATATCCCGTCGTGGTCGCCTGGTCGTGCGAGCGTTCGACCGATCCGTGCGCATCAGCGCTCGACGCTCCGTCCCTCGAGATGGCTCATGCAGTCGGAGAGGCCCTCGCGCGGTCGCCACTGGTGCGGCGCATCTCGAGCCCGGCTCATACCCCACTCCTCCAACAAACTGCCGACGGAATGGTCGCGCGTCGCCTCGTGAGCGACGGCAAAGCCAACGTGAGCGACGAGCTCGCAGCCCTGGCCCGAGCCGATCATCAATGGCTGCGGGCCCTGATCTCCGCCGATGCACGAGTCGGCGCGATCATCGTAGAGTCGATGAGCACGCGACCCGAGGAGCAGGTCGAGCTCATCGAGACCATCGAGGCATCGCTAGCGCCTCATCGAGAGCGCGGGTTTCGTTTCGCCCTTTCGGGCAACTCGATGTTCCATGTCGCGTCGCAGCGTGACGCGATGGCTGAGACGGTATTGATCGGCGCCGCAACCGGAACCGTCATCGCGATCTGCTTTTTCTTCCTGCTCGGCTCCTGGCAGTCCGTCGCCGGCGTGCTCCTCACGGTCGGACTCGCGACCGGCTGCGGATTGGGCGTGATTCCGGCCTTCGCGTGGCCATGGGATCCGCTCACCTCGGCGGCGCCCACGATGATCCTCGTCATGGGATGCGCGGATGCAATGCACTACCTCACCTGTTATTGGAGGCTGCGATCGGCGCACGTCGAGCGCAAGCCTGCCCTGATCGCCGCGTCGCGAGAGACGATCGTTCCTTGCTCGATGACGACCGCGACCTCGGTCGCGGGCCTCTCCTCATTCGCTGGCGTGGCATCCGTCGGGTTTGCGCATTTCGGAGCCGTGACCTCCGCCGGTGTCGCGGCGAGCCTGCTCTTCACGTTCACGCTGCTTCCGGCTCTCCTCTCGCAGCTTCCCGACACCTCGCGATTCGCAGTTCGAGAGTCCGCCCGCTGGGAGGGAATCGTCGACCGTCTCGTCGAGTTTCCGATTCGAAATCGACGCTCGGTTCTTCTCGGCTCGGCGATCGCGACTCTCGTGGGCGCCGCCGGTCTGACGTCCCTGACGACGGACGCGCATCCGCTTTCCTATTGGAAGGAAGGCCATCCCACGCGCGCAGCGATCGAGTTCGTGTCGAATCGGCTGACTTCGATCGAGGGCGTAGAGCTGCGTCTCGGCCTGCCTTCTGCGTTCGAGGACGCGGAAGCCTACGAAGCGCTCGACCGGTTCGAGGAATCGTTGAGTGCGATCGCTGGAATCCGGCAAGTGCGCTCGATCAATGACGTACTCGATCAGTCGGCACAGGCGCTGGGATTCGAGCATCTCGACGGCACGGGGGCGGCGGAGGTCCTCACGCTGATATCTCTCGGAAACGAGGCATCGCTGACGCCGTGGATCTCGCTCGATCACCGCGCCCTTCGCGTCTCGGTATCGGCGGACCCGCTCGGAGTGAGTGCGAGAGAGCAGCTGTTGTCTCGTATCGACGCATCACTGGGCACGCTTCCCGGAGCTTGGAGCGTGGTCGTCACGGGCCCGTCCGTCCTTCAGAGCGCCATCGATTCCGTCGTGCGCAGCAGTGCGCTTCAGAGTTTTTCCGTCGCCTCGCTATTGGTCACGATCCTCGTGATGGCCTTCCTGCGCTCGGTCGGCGCAGGTCTGCTCGCGATGATTCCGAATCTCGTTCCGATGATCGTGCTGTTCGGTCTGATGGGGTTCTTCGGGATCGCCCTCGACGCAGGCACCGCGCTCGTCGCCCCAATCTCGATCGGAATCGCCGTGGACGACACGATTCACTTCTTGCACGTCTATTCCGCAGAACGCCGGAGCGGAGTGGCCTCGATCGACGCTGCACGCAAAGCCGGGAGGCTCGTCGGAAGAGCCGTCGTTGCCACCTCCGGAACGTTGGCGCTCGGCTTCCTGGCGATGCTCGTGTCGAGATTCCAAAGCATGAGCAACATCGGCGTCCTCAGCGCCGCAGCGATCGTCGCAGCGTTTGCGGCCGAGCTGCTCGTGCTGCCTGCTCTGATCTCCACGGCGAGTCGCGAAGCGACGGCAGTCGAGCGAGAGGTGAACGTATGACGCGGTACGTCGCCCTCGCGATCGGATGGGTCCTCCTGCCGGCGTGGATGTCTGCGCAGGCGAGCGCCAAGCCCTCGGAACTGCTCCAGCGAGCGTTTGACACACGCTATCGGTGCGCCATCACTGGCGTCATCCAGATCGACACTCGTAAGGGTGAGTCCGCTGCGCAGAGGCGGACGATGAACGTGGCTACGAAGGCGATCGGCGGCCGGCTGCATACCTATGCGGTCTTCCGAGAACCGCCCCACGTTCGAGGAGTCGCGTTCCTCGGAATCGAGCCGAAGGATTCGAGCAAAAGCGAGGAGCGCTTCGTCTATCTGCCCAGTCTTCGAAAGATTCGTCGAGTGAGTGGAAGCCAGAGCGAAGACGCCTTTCTCGGAACGGACTTGAGCTATCACGATTTCGAGCGACAAAGGGAAGACGGCTACGAAGTGTCGCTCGGCGGCGAGATCCGAATCGGAGACGAGGCCGCCTGGGTCGTACTCGCGAGGCCGCTAGGCGCCGCGGGATTCGACAGCGTAGAACACGCAGTCTCGAGCGCGGACTACGCGATCCTGCGTACTCGCTACTTCAAGCAAGGCTCCGACGGAGCCTACAAGCAGCTCGAGATGGATCGCGCGCACATCGTCGAGCACGACGGCTGCAGGGTGCCGACGCGGATCCGAGTCGAGGATCGCCAGCGAGGTACGTCGACGACGCTCGAAGTGAGTGCGCTGCGACTCGACGCAGAGCTTCCGGACGACTTGTTCTCGATGGTCGCTCTGGAAACGAAACGAGCGATTCCCGGAATCCATTGAGCATCCCGCTACGCCAAGCGAGGCCCCGATGCCGACGCCGATGAACGTGCTCTTGGTGGACGACAACCCGGAGGCGATCGGGATGATCTCCAGTGAGTTGCGCACCGCGGGTTATCAGGTGAGGACGGCTCGAGACGGCGAGGAGGGGTGGGCGCGATTCCGCGCCGAGCGGCCCGATCTGGTGATCTCGGACATCCGTATGCCGAAGGAGACTGGTCTCGATCTGTTGCGGCGAATCCGTGGGGTCTCCGATCTGCCCGTGATTCTCCTGACGGCTCACGCCGAGCTGCACGTCGCGGTTGCGGCCTTGCGCGAAGGCGCGAGCGACTTCGTGAGGTTCCCGGACGAGGCGGCCGAGCTCCTCGCGCGTGTCGGGAGGCTTCTTCCGGAGCGCGGTAACGCCGAGCCGGACGATGCGGCGATGCGCTGGATGCGAGGCGATGCGCGCGCAATGAGCGACGCGCGCGCGCGTGTGCGCGCCTTGGCGCGACTCGACGTGCCGGTGCTCGTCAGCGGCGAGCCCGGCTCCGGTCGCATGAATGCCGTGCGCGCGCTGTACGAGCTCTCCGCCACGCGGGCGCCGTTGATCGAGATCGGTCCCGCGGTGCGCGAGCTCCCGAAGCGAAAGTCGTTCGCCGTGTTGTGCGAGCTCGTGCAGTGGAGTGTCGATGCGCAGAACCACTGGGCGGCCGCACTGCGAGAGGGCGCGGGCACGAAGTTCGCGCGGGTCGTCGCGGTCGCGGAGCCTTCACTCGCCGCGCTCGTTGACCGCCTCGAGTTCAGGCGCGACATCTGGGCTCGCTTCTCTCGCTTCCGGTTGGACGTGCCGCCTCTGCGCGCGTGCGCTCAGGACATCCCGTCGTTTGCGCGCGAGGCCCTACTCGACGCGGCGCGCTTGCTCGGGCGCAGCGTCTCCGGCTTCACGCCGGGCGCGCTGGAGAGCCTCCGGAAGCGGCCGTGGCCCGGCAACCTTCCCGAGCTTCGCGACGCGATGACGCAGGCCGTTGCGTATGCGCAAGGACCACGCATCGATCGCAATGATCTCGACTTCGCGATCGAGACCGTGATTGCGTCTCGGCAGGAGAGCCTCGCGAACCGTCGCGCCGCCAAGCAGAGCGCGGACCGCGACGAGCTGGTCAAGCTGCTGACCGAGTGCCGCGGGAACGTCGCAGAGATCGCGCGGCGGCTCGACATGACGCGAGGTGCGGTTTCGTATCGATTGAGGAAGCACGGACTGACTCGCTAGGCAATGCCGAGAGTCGCGACGATCTCGCTCGGGCAGGAGAATCGATCCATGACGCGCCTCACCCACGAAGAGATCGAGCGACTCACCATCGCGGAGCGAGTGGCTTTGGTCGAAGAGATCTGGGAAAGCATCGCGGCTGCTCCGGAGCGCCTCTCGGTGACGGAAGCGCAGCGGCGAGAGCTGGATCGTCGGTTGGCGCTTCACGAGCAGCAGCCGGATCGCGTGACACCCTGGCAAGAGGTTCGGGCGAAGCTCCAGCGCGAGTCGTGAGGGTTCTCGTCGCGCTCACGCCGGAGGCGCAGGCGGACGTCGAGGACGCGCATGCCTGGTACGCCGCTCGAGGAGCGACGCTCGCCCGGGAGTTTCGGAGCGCGCTCGATCAGTGTCTCGACGGTATTGAGAGCTTCCGGAGGCCCACCCGACCGTCCATCCCTCCGTGCGTCGGGCTCTTCTGCGTCGCTTCCCGTTTGCGTCTTCTACCAGGTCGAGCGCGACCGCGTCGTCGTCCACGGTTGCTTTCACGCACGCAGAGCCCATTCGGCTTGGCAGCTCCGGACGCGCGCTGACTAGCCCGCGGCGAGGCCTTGCCTTCGCTCGCCCGAGACGAGGACCTCGCCTGCTTCACTAGGCTTCGCGCATGCAGCCGCTCGAGCCTGCGGTCCGTGACGGCACGCGCAGTCGAGGCGTTGGCGCCGTCGAGAGCCCGGCAGGCCGCGATGCGCGCATCCTGGTCGCAACGCGCGCTCTGCGCGGCCTCGGCGACGGCGCGCTGGTCGTGCTGCTCCCCGCCGCGTGGCTCTCGCAGGGACGCGGTGCAAACGCGATCGGCGCGCTGACGACCGCGACGCTGCTCGGCTCCGCGCTCGCGACGCTCGGCGCGGGGCTCGTTGCGCATCGCGTCGCGCCGCGGCGCGTGCTGTTCGCGGCGTGCGTGCTGCTCGCGGCGACGGGCCTCGGGATGGCGTTCGCGCCGAGCTTCGGCTGGCTGCTCGCGATCGCGTTCGTCGGCACGTTCAATCCGTCGGCGGGCGACGTCTCGGTGTTCCTGCCGACGGAGCAGGCGCTGCTCGCGGGCAGCGGCGCGGCCGAGCGGCGCGCGGGGCGCTTCGCGATCTACAACGTCGCCGGCGCGGTGGCCGGCATGCTCGGCAGCTTGGCGGCGGGTCTCCATGAGCCCTTGGGCATCTCGCTCGCGGGCGCAGCGCATGCGGCGCTGCTCGCGTACGCGGCGCTCGGCGTTGTGCTCGCGGCGCTCTACCTCGCGCTGCGCAGCGGGCGCGAGGCGCCGCCGCGCGAAGCCAGAGCGGCGCGTCCGCTCGAGCGCTCGCGCGGCACGGTGCTGCGCCTCTCCGCGCTGTTCACGCTCGATTCGTTCGGCGGCGGGTTCGCGGTGCAGACGCTGCTCGCCGCGTGGCTCGTGCAGCGCTTCGGCGCGAGCGCCGCGCAGATCGGGCTCGCGTTCGGCGTCACGGCGGCGCTGAACGCGGCCTCGCAGCTCGCGGCGCCCCTCGTAGCGAGGCGCGTCGGACTGATCCGCACGATGGTGTTCACGCACATCCCGGCGAACGTGTTCCTGATCGCGACCGGCTTCATGCCGACGCTGCCGCTCGCGATCGCGTGCTTCTGGCTGCGCGCGTGCCTCTCGCAGATGGACGTGCCGGCGCGGCAGGCGTACGTGATGTCGGTGGTGCCGGAGGAGGAGCGCAGCGCGGCGGCGAGCGTCACGAACGTGCCGCGCAGCTTCGGGAGCGCGCTCAGCCCGCCGCTCGCCGGCGCGCTGCTCGCGGGCGGCGCGTTCCCGCTTGCGCTCGCGCTCGGGGGCGGATTGAAGCTGGTCTACGACCTGCTCTTGCTCGCCGGCTATGGGAAGCGGCCGGCGCCGCATGAGCAGCCTTCGCCTCAGGCGGGCGCGCGCGAGGGCCGATAGGCGCGGGATGCCTGCGCCGCGCGAATCGCTGCTGGAGCTGGAGCGCGACGCGCTGCGCATCGCGGCGCGCGCGCTCGGAGAGCTCGCGACGGGGCCGGCGCGCGCGCATCGGGAGCTCGTTGCGGACTTGCTCGCGCAGCTGTGCGCGATGCTCGGCGCGAGCGGCGCACTCGCGGCGGAGCGCGTTCCGCCGGCGCGCGCGAATGCGGCGCTGCGCGTGCTCGCGAAGCACGGCGCGCTGCGCGAAGAGCTCGCTCTCGGCGTCGAGCTGCCGATGATGAGCTCGGCGCTCCGCAGCGCGCTCGAGGCGCGCCGGCCGCAGCAATCGCCCGCCAGCAGCGAGGCGTGCGCCGCGCTCGCGCTACCGCTCGTCGCGTGCGGTGAGCTGTTAGGCGCGATCGCACTCGAACGCGAGGACGCGGAATTTGCGCCCCACGCCGCGGACGCGCTCGCGCCGTTCGCGCAGGCGCTCGGCGAGCTGCTGCTCGGCTACGAGCGCAGCGCGCTGCGTGCGCGCGCCGAAGAGGATCTCGTGCGCTCGCAGCGGCACCTGCGCCGCAGCGCCGCGCTCGACGGCCTCACCGGCCTCGCGAACAAAGCCGCCACGCAGCGCGCGCTCGCCGACGCGGCGGAGCGCTCGCACCGCGCGGGCCTTCCGCTCGCGCTGATCGCGCTCGACGTCGACCACGCGAAGCCGCTCGCAGACCGGCTCGGCGCCGCGGGCTTCGACGAAGTGCTCGCGCGCACCGCGCGCACGCTGCACGACACCGTGCGCCCGAACGATTGGACCGGGCGCTGGGGCATCGACAGCTTCGTGATCGCGCTGCTCGGCTGCGAAGCCGAGGGCGCGGGCGTCGTCGCGGAGCGAGTTCGGCTCCGCATCGAGGGCACGACGCACACCGTGCGAGGCGGCGCCGAGGCATCGCTGACGATCAGCGCCGGCGTCGCGAGCACCGGCCTCCTGCGCGAGGAAGCTGGCGACCTAGCCGCCCGCAGCTTCCGCGCTCTCGAGGAAGCGAAGCGCGCGGGCCGCAACCGCGTGTGCGTGCTGCGGCCCGCGCAGTACTAGGGGGACTCGTCCGCGCTGATCGCCAACGAGGTGCACCGCCCTCGAGGAGGAGCGCGGAGGAAAATGGCTAGGAGCGCGCGGTGACGCGCCCCTAACAGCGCTTGCTAGTACCGGTCGCGATCGCGGTCGCGGCCACCGCCGCCGAAACCACCACCACCACCACCGCCGCTACCGCCGTAGCCGCCGCGGCCGCCACCGCCGCCGCCATAGCCGCCGCGGCCACCGCCGCCGCCGCCATAGCCGCCGCGGCCGCCACCACCGCCGCCGCCGCCGAAGCCGCCACCGCCGCCGCCCTCGCGGCGATCTTGGGCTTCGTTCACGCGCAGGCTGCGGCCGCCCATCTGGCTGCCGTCGAGCGCGCGAATTGCGTTCGCTGCAGCCGTCGCGTCGTCCATTTCGACGAACGCGAAGCCGCGCGAGCGGCCCGTCTCGCGGTCCGTAATGACCTTGACGGAAGTGACGGCGCCGTGCGGCTCGAACAGCGAGCGAAGATCAGCGTCGGTCGTGGTGAAGGGGATGTTTCCTACGTAAAGCTTCTTGGCCAAGAACTCGTTTCCTCTGCCGCGCCGCCCTAATAGGCGGGAGCGACCTGCGCGGGCTCGGAGCCGGACTGTCCGGACAGACGAAGCCCTTCGCGATGGGTGACCGCGCGCTGCGTGACTGCGTTCGCGCGGGAAAGGCGCACTCGAGGGGAACTGAACGCGGGCTGACTGGGCCAGTTGCGAAGAACCAATCGGAAGGCCTTTCGGCCCGCGACCCTAGCAGCCCGTTTCGAGAGGCCGCCAGCGAGCGGGCGGCGCCGGGCGCGTCCGGACAGCCCGTCGGCTTCGCCGGATCGCAAGGTCGAGCGCTCGGAACGAGCGCGGAGGGGTGCCCGCGATCACTCCGACGACTCCACGGCGCCGCCCACTTTGCAAGTTTGCAGGGTCTGACCCCGCTCCCTCCGCCCCGGGTCGGCTCCGATCCGTCCGCTCGCCTCGCTGAGCGATTGCGCCGGGCCGCGCCGCGGTGCGAGCCTCCCCACTTCACCAGGAGCCCCCCATGAGCGACCGCATCGAGCCGTTCCGCATCGCCGCTAGCGACGAGCAGCTCGCCGACCTGCGCGGCCGCCTGCGCGCGGCGCGCTTCCCCGAGCGCGAGTGCGTCGACGACTGGTCGCAGGGCATCCCGCTCGCCTACGTCCAGGACGTCTGCGCTTATTGGGCCGAGAAGTACGACTGGCGCGAGCGCGAGGCGCGCTTGAACCGGTTCCCGCAGTTCCGGACGCAGATCGACGGCCTCGGGATCCACTTCATCCACGCGCGCTCGCCGCACGCGGACGCGATGCCGCTCGTGATCACGCACGGCTGGCCGGGCTCGATCGTCGAGTTCCACAAGGTGATCGAGCCGCTGACGAATCCGACCGCGCACGGCGGTGAGGCGCGCGACGCATTCCACGTCGTGTGCCCGACGCTTCCCGGCTACGGCTTCTCCGACAAGCCGGCGAAGAACGGCTGGAGCGTGCAGCGGATCGGGCGCGCGTGGGCCCAGCTGATGCCGCGCCTCGGCTACCGCCGCTATGCCGCGCAGGGCGGCGACTGGGGAGCGATGGTCACGACCTGCATCGGCGTGCAGGACCCGGCCGGCTGCCTCGGCATTCACCTGAACATGCCGATCGCGCCGCCCGACCCCGCCACGCTGAACGACCTCACCGAGAAGGAGAAGGCGTCGATCGCGGGCATGCAGCACTACAACGACTGGGACTCCGGCTACTCGAAGCAGCAGAGCACGCGCCCGCAGACCGTCGGCTACGGCCTCACCGATTCGCCGGTCGGCCAGGCCGCCTGGATCCTCGAGAAGTTCTGGGCCTGGACCGACTGCAACGGCCACCCCGAGAACGTGCTCACGCGCGACGAGCTGCTCGACAACGTGATGCTCTACTGGCTGCCCGCCGCCGCGGCTTCGTCGGCCCGCCTCTACTGGGAGAGCTTCAGCAAGCCGGTGATGGACCCCGTCTCGATCCCGGTCGGCTGCTCGATCTACCCGAAGGAGATCTTCCGCACCTCGAAGCGCTGGGCCGAGAAGCGCTTCGCGAAGCTGATCCACTTCAACGAGCTCGAGAAAGGCGGCCACTTCGCCGCGTTCGAGCAGCCGGAGCTGTTCGTTCGGGAAGTTCGGGAGTGCTTCCGGAAGCTCCGCTAGCGGAGCGACACCGAATCCTGCTCCGGCCCGATCACGACCTCTTGCTTCAGCCGCCGGCCGTCGGCGAACTCGGCCTCGAACTCGTGCGGGCCGGCGTCGAGATGGAGGTGGCTGAGCGGCGTCGGGCCGACGGCGACGCCGTCGACGCGGATGAACGCCCACGGGCGCGCGTTGACGCGCACGCGGATCGGCGGCCCCGAGGAAACTGGCGGCGGCTCCGGCAACGCCGCGGCTGCGGCGGGCGGCTTCAGCGGCGCGGGCGTGGCTACCGCGGAGTCGTCTCGCGGGCCGCCGATGTGCAGCGCGAGCAGCGCGGCGAGAGACGCCGCCAGCAGGACCTGGTGCTCCGACGGAACCGGGAAGCGAGCGACGGGGAATCGAGCGAGCGTCGCCGCGAGCCGAGGCGGGATCGCGCGCGCGTGTGCGACCGCGGAGCCAGCCGCGCGCTGAGCCCGCCGCGCTGCTTCCTGCGCGAGATCGCAGGCGCCCTGCGCGGCGACGAAGGCGCCGCCCGCGAGCCGGCGCCCCGAGAGAGCCGAGCGCATCGCTTGCGTGCGCGCTCTGTCGGACGCCCGCGCGCTGGCCTCACGGATCTCGCGCGCGATCTGGCCCCATGCTGGCGCGCCGGCTGCGTCCCAGCGCTCACTCAGCGCATCGGTGCGCTCGACGGCCTGCAGCAGGCCCAGCGCGGAAGCGCGCAGGAGCTGCACGAGGCGCTCAATGCCGCGATCGACGCCCAACAACAGCAGCGTCCGCCCGGAGTGCGCGAGGATCGTGAGCGAGGCACGGACCCGCGCAACGGCTAGCTGCCTCGCTGCCCGGATGGCCGCGGAGAGTCCCGCCGGGCCCGCAGCGCCGGAGCCGGACCGGCGCGTCGCAGCGGCCATCGGCGAAGCAAGGCGGGCGAAGTTCGGGCACGCGGCCGCGCGTGGCTGTCGTTCGCGCGCTCGCGAGCCGTACGTCTCGTTCTCGCGCGCGATGCTCTCCGAGCTCGCGGGGCAGCCGCCCTGGTCCGCGAGCGGCGAACGGCCGAGAATCCCCGCCGCCGCCGCGATCGCTTGCGCGTTCGTGGGTGCTGGAACGCGACCGCGCGGGTCGGCAGGCGTCCCGCGCGGGTCGAGCGAGGCCTCAGCCGACATCTTGCTTGCTCCGACGGGCGGCGGCGAACGAGGATGCGATTCGTGTGCCGATATTCCTGGTCCCGAGAACCGCGCCGCGCAAGTTTGGTCTCGCTCGCATTCATGTTCGCGTTCGAGCTCGCCTGCGCCGGGTGTCGGATGACGCCCCGCGAGAGCTCGCAACCCGTGCTCGCGGCGACTGCGAAGCCGCTCCCGGCGGCGGAGGTGCAGCCGCAGCCGACGACAACGGCGACCGGGTGGCAGACCTACCGCGTAAAGCCGGGCGACACGCTGACGCGAATCGCGGCCTGCCGCGGCGTCAGCGTCGGCGAGATTGCGCGGGAGAACGCGCTCCGCGATCCCGATCGGATCCTCGCCGGCTCGAACCTTCGCGTGCCGGCGCAGGATCGATGCAGCGGCGAGGTCCGGGCCGTCGGGCCGCCGCGGCCAGGGCGCTCTTCGCTGGCTCGCGCGGCGCGAGCGAGCGAGCCGCCGGCCGCCAGCGACGGCCGCGCCCAGCAGCTGCTGGACGTCGCTCGAGCCGAGTACGACGCCGCGTTATTCGACGCCGCTTTGCGCGGCGCCGAAGCGGCTGCCGAGGCTCTCGCCCACGCGCCGCGCAGCGCGGGCACCGACGCCCGCCGCGTCCATGCCCACCTGCTCGCCGGCATGGCCGCGGCCGGCCTCGAGGATCGCGAGCGCGCCCTCGCCGAGTTCGAGCGCGCATTCGCACTCGACCCCGACGCGCAGCTCGCGTTCGAAGACCAATCACCGCGGCTCGTCGAGCTGCTCCAGCTCGCGAAAGCAGCCCGGGCGGGGCGGGAGCCGTAGCGTCGCCGAGCGACTGGCGCGCGCACCTCGACATCGGGCCCGGCAGAACCGACCAGCGGGTCCACCTCGCATCGCGCGCCGGCAGCGGCATCGCGATGCCAGCGATCCCGCCGCCGAGCCGCTGCGCGGGATGCGTCGGCTTCGAGGGCGCGTGGAGGGCGACCCAACAACTCCGCAGGCGCGCGCGTGGGCCCTCCTGGGTGCCGGAACGCCCGCTAGCCGCGGCCGAGGGAATCGGCGAGTGTCCCTCGCGTTGTGACCGGATTCGTCACAGCGGAAGCCGACAATCCGACCATCGCGAGGCCTGGAGGCACCGAAGTGGCGAGCCGAAGCACCACTCAGTACGGCGTTGCGCCGCGGTACTTGATCGCCGAGGCGGCGCGGATTCTTCGCGTCAAGCCCGTGACGCTGCGGACGTGGTGTGTCGGCTGGAAGGAGACGCGAGCGCGGCGCGCGCAGCCGCCGGTGATTCGACCTGACGGCGACCAGGTCGAGGGCCCGTTCCTCTCGTTCTTCAACCTGATCGAGGCGGGCTTCCTCAACGCGTATCGCGAGACCGGCGCGCCGATGCAGCGCGTCCGCGGCGCTCTCGCCTTCTGCCGCACCCGTCTCTCGATTCCGCGCCCGCTCCTGACTGAGCGCTTCCGACTCGACGGCAAGGATCTCGTGCTCGAGTTCGACAAGGGGCTCCTCAATGCGAGCGCGAGCGGGCAGTACCTGTGGCCCGAGCTCGTCGAACGCTGGCTGCGCGACATCGACTTCGACAGCCTCGGTCCCACCCAGGTCTGGATCGCGGGCCGCGAGCACTCGCTTCTCGTGAATCCGCGCATCGGCTTCGGAGTGCCGATCCTCGCGAGTTGCGGCGTGCGCACCGAGGAAGTCGTCGCGCGCTTCCACGCCGGCGAAGGCCCGCGCGAGATCGCGGAGGACCTCGGCGCCAAGGAAGACGAAGTCCTCGAAGCGATCCGCTGGGAGACTGCGCCGCCGCTTGCGGCATGAAGCTCTACTTCGATCGCTCGATCGGGAAGGCCGTGCCGCTCGCTCTTCGCGCGGTCGGAGTTGATGTGGCGTTCGACGCCGAGCGATATCCACAAGCACCTGGCGTCGCGCCGACGGCGGACGACGTGTGGATCGAAGACGCGAGCCGCCGCGGCGAGGTGATCGTCTACAAGGACAAGCGGATTCGGTATCGCCCGGAGGAGCGTGCGGCGTTCGTGCGTGCGGGTGCGCGCATGTTCCTGCTCGGCGGGAATCTGAGCCGGTTCGAAATGCTCCGAATCCTGATGATCGCCTGGCTGGAGATGGAGCGGCTGGCGGGTGCCTCTCCTCCTCCGTTCATCTATCGAGTCGGTGCGGGCGGAACGCTCTCGCGAGTGTTTCCCGCTGAAACCCCCCAGGCGTAGTTCGACTATGCAGTTCGTTGCCGACGGCCCGGACATTCCCGCCGAGTTGCTGCGCGCCCAGGAGGATGGGCGACTCGTCTGGTTTTGCGGCGCTGGTGTCTCGAAACGAGCAGGGCTGCCGTTGTTCGGAGAGCTGGTCGACGAAGTTTGCCGAGCTCTCACCTGGACGCGCGACGCGATCGAGCAGGGCGAGTTCGACCGGGGCAACTATGACCGAGTCGTGACCCTCCTAGAGCGGAGATTTGAATCTCGCGACGTACGTAGGCACGTGCGTCGCTTGCTGGCGGTACCTCCGGATCCTCGGCTGGACACCCACTCGGCGCTGATCAAGCTCGCCACTCGCGACCAAAAAATCAGGCTCGTGACCACGAACTTCGATCGTCTCTTTGAGGAAGCACGGCCGGAGATTCCCGCGACCGCGGCGCCACTGCTCCCGATTCCCAAGCCGAACAAGTGGAATCACCTCGTCCACTTGCACGGCACGCTGAGCCCGGAGAACCCAGATCGCGAACAGCTGGTACTGAGTTCCGCGGATTTTGGCGTCGCCTACCTAACCGAGCGTTGGGCGAGTCGGTTCGTCGGGGACCTGTTCAACCACTTCACAGTGCTGTTCGTCGGATACAGCGTCGACGATCCTGTGATGCGCTACTTGGTTGACGCGATCGCAGCAGAACGCCGCGCCGACAGCCGAATCGGCGCCGCATTCGTTATCGCGGAAGCGGGTGCCGACTCGCCCGAAAGCACAGAGGGAAAGTGGAAGGCGAAGGGAATCGTTCCAATCCTCTACAGCCCCGCGGACGAACACTCTCTCCTTCACACGACGCTTCACTCGTGGTCGACCTATTGGTCGGGAGGACTCGGGTCCAAGATCAACCTCGTGACTCGGCTGGCAGGCTTCGAACCCTCTACCCTTCGCACTGAGGAGGTGTCGCAGTTCCTGTGGGCTGTCGCTGACCCATCAGGAATTCCGGCAAGGCAGCTCTCAGAGAGAGCCAATGTCGCCTGGCTCGAGGAAATTCGGCAGGCGGGCCTGCTCGATGGCGGCGCCAAGAAACCGGCATCCAGCGGAACGCTCGTAGAGGGGGGACAGCATCCGCTCACTCGAACGGTCGCGCTTGTTGACCGAGGGCAAACGACACGCGACGTCGCCAGTTTGGATCCGGTTCATTGTTACCTCGCGATCTGGCTGGCAGGGCGTCTCGACGATCCCGCCGTCGCACGATGGGCCGTAAAGTCGGGAGGGCGGCTCCATCCGCAATTCATGGAGCTCGTGCGGAGGCGGCTGAGGGAGTCTCCTCAGCTTCCGGAGGGTCTTCGTGCCGCTTGGCTCGCGCTTTCCGGCGCGATCCCGCTCGCTGGTTCGGGCGGTCACAGTGGGCACCATCTCGATGACCGAGTCGAGAGCGAGCAGTGGTCTCCATCGCTTCGAAGCGAGTTGCTCGCCTTTCTCGCGCCCCGCGTAGAGCTCCGCGAATCATGGGCGTCTCTCTCGGAGCTCGACGAAGCCGGTTATCGGATCCCGAGAGATTCGGTCGACGCGATCCTGACGTTCGAGTGCGAACTGCAGGTCGATCAGGGCTCTATCCAGCTCACCATCGGCGCCCTAAGGGCTCGACAGGACTATCAGGAGATTCTGCGGAACATCGCCTTCGAAGTTGGTGCGCTGCTTCGCGGTGCTCTCGACATTCAAGCGTCTCTTGGTGGTGCGTCGCCAGACTACGACCGAAGCAGTATCGACCACCCATCAATCGAATCCCACGAACAGAATCACCACTTTCACGGATGGACGACGCTCATCGACTTGGCGCGAGATTCGTTCCTCGCGCTCGTCGAGTGCGTGCCCGAAGCTGCGCGAGCGCTCGTGACGATGTGGAGGCTCGTGCCGTATCCCCTTTTCCGAAGGCTCTCCCTGTTCGCGGCGCGCCGCGGAGGTGTCAACGATCCGGACGGATTCCTCGGGATGATGTTGGCGGATCCAGTGCGTTGGGTGTGGTCGTCCGATGTGCGACTTGAGTTCTTCCGAAGCCTGCCTTGGCTGTGGAACAGCCTGAGCGATGCGGCAAGGAGATCCCTTCTTGAGACGTTCCTTGCCGGCCCGCCGCGCGGGATGTTCGTCAGCGAACTCACAGAGGTTGAATGGGCCGACATCCGAGACCGATGGACGTGGCAGCGCCTCGCCCGCTTGAGGCACGCCGGCGTTTTTTTGGGCGACAGCGCTTCCGTTCGACTGGCTGCTCTCGAAGCGAGCCACCGAGACTGGAGGTACAACGGGACTGATCGCGAGGACTTCCCAAGTTGGACTGAGAGCCAAGTAGGACTCCGAACTGACTTCACGGCCGATCAACTGCTGGCTCTTACTGACGACGAGTTGATTCGCGTCCTGACAGAGCACGAGCCGAACCGCGAGGGGCTGCTCGATGCGTGGATGGGGGCAGTTCAGCTCGACCGCCGTCGCGGGATCAAGATCCTCGATCGGCTCGGCGCGGCGAGGCGACTCGATCCTGAGGTCTGGTCGCACGGGATCGCCGCGTTTCGCAACGAGGTCTCTGACCGAGCGGATGCGGAAGAATCCACTGCATTTCTGCTGAGGGTGCCGCCCGAGCTCTTGCTCGACCACCGTGTGGCCCGCGCGCTGGCCGACTCCACGCGAACGCTCTCCAAGCATGTCCCGGCTTCTGGGCGATCCTCGGTCCTCGCTCTCTGGGATCTCGTGTTCCCGTCGACTCTCGGAGTTCCATCGATGGACGCCGGATCGCTCGTAACGGCAGCGATCAATCATCCGGTTGGTGTCCTCGCGGAGGGATTGCTCGAGATCCTTCGCGCGGATAGTCCCGCCAGGCAGAGCGAGATTCCGTCGGATGTCAGGGCGAGGTTCGAACGGATACTCGACGAACCGGGAACGCCGGCGAGACTGGGGCGAGTGATCATCGCGTCGCGACTCGCGTGGCTCTTCGACATCGATCGCGCGTGGGCGAGTGCGCGCGTCGTGCCGCTCTTGAACTGGGGGGATCCGACCGAGGCGCGCGGCGCTTGGCAGGGATTCCTCTGGTCTCCGTGGCTGGGACAACCGCTCTGGAGCGAACTGAAGCAGTACTTCCTCCAGACCTTCGACTACCTAGCGGAAATCGGGGAACGCTCGCGGACACTCGGTGGCGCAATCGCGGCAGTCTCGATCGAGGGGGAGGGGTTCCTCGCGGCGATTGAGGCGGCAGACTGCCTCCGAAAGCTTGGCAACGATGGACGTGAGGCTGCCGCCTCGTGGCTCGACAGAGCGTTGGAAGGCGCGGGCAATCAGTCGGCGCAGCTGTGGCGAGGTCGCATCCACCCGTGGCTCGAGCAGGCATGGCCGAGGGAATCGAGTCACCGAGGGTCGGGAACCTCACGGCGCCTCGCCGTGGCGGCGGCGCGTACAGGCGACGCGTTCCCCGAAGCTGCCCGTCTCGTCGCGGAACTCATCGGCCCGAGCACACAGCCCGGCTTCGCGCTCGATGAGATCTCAAGGAGGCAAGTGGCTGCGACGGCGCCGAGAGAGTGCCTTTCTCTGATCAATGCCCTCGTGCCAGACGATCCGCCGAGTTGGCTCGTGGAACTCCGCCCGCTCTTGAATCAGATTGTCGCCGCGGACGTTCGGATCGCCGATGATCCCATGTACCAGCGCCTGCACGCGATCGCGCTCCGGATCGGGCCGGCGTGAAACCCAACTCCGGGCGCGGATTGTGAGAATTCTCCGGTTTCAAGCAGCCTTCTGCTGAGCGAAATCTTCGGGCGTCAGCCCGCCTGACCTGCCTGAGATCCTCGGACCTGATTTCTCTAGAGAATGGCCTCCGTTTGGGTCGGGGTTGAACACCGCGCGGCGATCTCCGCCGCGGTGAGATTGCCAGATTGCCGAGGCTCGAGTGCGGCCGGACCGAGTTCCGCGACCGAAACCCAACACCCCGCAGGCTTGCGCGTGGGCCCTCCTGGATTCGAAACGGGAGGACGGAAGAAAACGCCTAACAAAATCAAGTAGTTTCAAACGCGAAAGGGCTTGGCGACAAGTTGGCGACAACCGTCGGAGTGCTACTTGGATCCGGCGGAGCTCGCGTACTTGTCGATCAGGTCGTCGCGCATCTGGGCACTCGAGAGCAACCCGTGATTCCAAAGCTGGAAGGCGGCAGTCCGCGCTCCGACTCCGTACTCCGTCATGAGCGCCTGGAATCGCCCGGGCTCCGCCGCTCGATCAAGGCTGTCCAGACCTCGGTCGGACAGGCCGCTGGTGGGCAGCAAGAACTCTGCTGCGAAGGCTCCCGAACAACGACGCAGCCATGTTTGCGAGAACGCGCTCGATGCTGCGCCAAGGGCATTGTCGCGATAGGAGCCAATCAGGAGTTGGCCCAGCCCTCGCGCTACCTCGAATCGTCGACCCCACGAGACGGCGGTCCTCGGAGTCTTGTTGATCACCACAACCGCTCCGCCGTCTGCTCGCGCACCCGCGAGCATTCGCTCCCCGGCGCTTTCGACCGCCGAATCCCTGACCTGCACGCCGATGCGCTCAGCAAGGCGGTCAAGATTGTCGACTGGCTGACCATCGAGATTCAGCCGGCTCCGGACCTCACGCGCGGCGAGATGCCCTGAGTCTTCCGGTACCTGGGCGGCGCTGACCGCATCCCGCGCAACCCGCCGGAGATTGGGGTCTATTCCTCCTTTACCTCGCGTCGCGGCGTCGAGCCTAATAAGTTCTTCGCCAAGTTCCCGTGGCAACCTCCCGGGCAGGTCGCGAAGTACCTGGGTAATCACGCAACCTGCCGGATCGTTGGTGTCTGCCCGCAAACCCAGCTTTCCTCTGAGTTCTGGTTCAGAACTCGTGCCGGTCCACGTAAACAGCGAATCAACCGGGCGACCCGTGTATGCCTCGAGCGCAGCGAGGAACCGGGGGTCCGTTTCCCAAGGTGGCTGTTCCCCCGCCACCCAGTCGTAGACCTCGCCTAGTCCTTCCCTCCTCAGCCACGAAGCAATCGTGATGACGAACTCGCCGATGGCGTGCTCCGCGTCCGCCCAACGCGACAGGAAATGTCCTTCCTGGCTCAGGAATCTCGGCGACCTAGAGCCCGCGAACCGCGCCGGCATCCAGTCGATACTGAGCCAGTCACCAAGCCGAACAAGGCTGAAATTCGGCAGCTGAGACCCTTCGGCGCCAGCATGGACGAAGTGCCTCGACCACCATTGTTCCCGAAGGTCGACCCACTGGTCTTCTGTGCTGGTCGGCGGAGGGGAGGAGAATCCCCAGCGTTTGAGCGTCTCCCCCGGAGAAAAGGCAGGAGGAAAATCCTGAGGGCGTTCCTCGAACTTCAGGAAAGTCCACGACCGAACGAGCCAGTCGGCCAGGGGCGCCAGCGGGACGTTCACGCCCTCGCGAACGTGATCCGTCCCTTCAACGATGTTGCGACAGAGATTTTCACCGCCGGCCCATACCGTCAGCTGACCCCAAGCGCTGCGCTCGGGCAGGTAGCCTCGCTCCCACGAGGGAAACAGCGGCTGGATCTCAATCGCGATTTCGTTGCGATCCCCGAAAAGCATTCCGCCTACCCCAGTTCCTGGACGAGCCGCCGGTACTCAGCCAGGGAGATGAGCCCTCGATCCCGGAACACCCTCAGAACCTTCGCCGGGACACGCCTTGTCGGGTGGCCGTGAAACTCGAGGTCGCCGTCAACGTGACGCGTGAACTTGGCCTCAAAGAATTCCAGGCCCGTTTCGCCTCTACGCACAGCGTACCTCCGGGATGTCGGCATCTGCAGGTCAACCTGAATGGAAGCGGCCAGGAGCGCGGCTCGTTCGGCAGGAGCCATCCGGGGGCAATCGTCCTTGTCTGGCCACCAGCGGGGCGGGCCCGCTTCTGTCGTCTCTCGCTTGTGAGCAGGGTTCGGAAAATATCGCATGCATCCTTAGCGCCGTTGTTTCGGGCGCCGCTCCATTTGCGTGGGGATGAGGCATTTCAGGGGGTTGGGGCACCTTCTGCTGATCTTCGGCGTCTTCGACGCTCGGCCCTCGGTGTGCGATCTCAAGCCTTGGCGCGGGGGCTATTCGTTCGCGTCTCCGGGTTCGGCGCCGTACTGCGTACTGGGCTCCGCGACCATCAATAGGCGTTCAGGAACTCCCTCCTTCGCGCGCTGCCGACTCAAGAACGCCCCCGGCCAGCCGCCGTGCGCTTCAATGACTGCGTCGATCTCGCCCATCAAGCGGATGGTCTCGGCGAGGGCGACCACGATCTTCTGGTAGTGGGAGATGTCGGCAGCAGAGAGCAGGCGGCCCTTACGATCCTTGAGCCACTTCTCGCAGACCTGGTAGCCGCCTATGTGGAAGTTCCACACGTCCTCGCGCACGCCTTTGAAGCCGGCGGTCTGCGCCCTGTCCAGCCAGACGGTGTTCTTCGACCAGGAAACCTTCTCGACCTCGAAGGCAGGACTGCCGACGAGTTCCGTTGTCCGGCGGTCGCACACAGGCGATTCCAACAGGTGCAGTGCGATCAACTCCTCGCCGCTCTTCGCCAACGCCATGAACACCTCTGCGGAAATAGGGATCAGAATTCGAGGGAAGTCGCTTCTTAACTGATCCGCATAGCGCTCCCGATAGATGCGGGAATAGAGGAGCGCGTAGGCATATCCAAGCAGTAGGTCGGGTTGATCAGCCAAGCGCGCGCAAACCGAACCAAAGCAAGTCCTTGCTTTGTCGGAGAGGTTGAGCGCACCGGACGCAGCATCTTCGGAGAACAGCGTGTCCTCGGAGTCCCGTATGAACAACGGGAACGCGCTCGTCGTCTCGCGGCTTCGACCCGACACCGCGCAGCAGTCGGCCACGGTCCTCGTCACGAACGCATGCCGGAAACCGCGCTCAACCTGCTGTTGGCACACGAGCAGCGCTAGGTTGTTCCCGTCGAGCATGTGGCGCATCGTCGGACGCGCCGTATAACGGACAATCTCGTCGGAGTACGCGAGCCATCGCTTGTCAAAGGGCCGGTAGTCGGCCATCACCACTTTGGGATGGCTACCTGTAGCGCGCAGAGCTCGCCGCGCCCCTCTTAGCTGCCACAGGGGGCTGTCAGCCAATCCGAATTCTGCACGCAGTTGCTCATCGCGGAGGCCAGGATCTACGAACGCCGCGAGTCGGGCACTCATGTCGCGTCGAGCGAATGCATAAGCAAAGGCATCACGGTGTGTCTTCACGCCGCTTGAGTAGCGCCGAAATGCGTCGCGCAGCGAAATGCCCGCCTCGTACTCGGGGCGCGACTCGCCCGCTGGGAGAAACAAGTAGAAGGGGGATGCGGGTTTGATGACCTCAGCCCCGTGTGCAGCAGCAGTTGCTAGCAGGAATGCTGCCTTGGTCTCCCGGCTGCCGTAGAGATCGAGGTGCTCGACGCGCACCGCCGAATTCGAACCTCTGCGTACACCAAGTGTTATTGCGACGCCTTGCTGGATGTCGAAGACATTCTCGTCCCCTCTGCCTGCGGGGCCCGTGTCTTCGGTCTTCTTAAGGCTTCCGTGAAGGTCCACAACGCGGAGGCTCGTCATGCTTGTCAAGAGGTGCTTGCGCATGCCTCGAAACGAGCGCCCATCTAGGTAGGAGTTGTTGCAGATCACTCCTAAGAGGCCGATCCGAGCCCGCTCGATTGCTATCTCACCCAGTCGCATGAACTTGACGTAGTCATCCTGGATGTTCTTTTCGAACTGGAGTGCATTGCGCTCACGGATACGTACGCCATCGACCCACTTGTACGGCTCCACGATGGCCCGCGCCTCGGCAGTGAGATTTCCTGACTGAATGCTGTAGGGCGGGTTCCCCATCACGACCGTGAAATGTCGCGTTCGCTTAATTTCGTTGACCGCTTGGGCTTCATGTGCCAGGGCTGGCAAGACGTGGAGGATGCCTTGCTTATCACCCGGCGGCTCTAGGGCATTTGTTAGATACACCCGCGCCCGCTCGTCGCTGCCGAAGCGGTACCCCGTCTCGTAGAGTTTGAGCCCGACCTTGAGATGCGCGATGGCGTAGGGCGCCATTAGCAGCTCGTAGCCGTGCAGACGCGTCAGCAGGTGCCTCGGCACGTACTCGTTCCACAACGCGTCGATCTTCCTCTCGCCGTGATTCTGCGCCTCCCACTTGGCGACGAGCGTCTGGTGTATCAGGTCGATGACCTCGACGAGGAAAGTTCCCGTTCCGGTAGCCGGATCGAGGATCTGGACGAAGTCCTGGTCGGGCGAGACGCCGTCGGGGACCTTCACGTGCTTGTGGAGGCTCGCCATCTCGCCCCAAGTGGTCGTGTCGGCGAGGCCATCCGCCAGGCCGAACTCGGTGCGCAGTAACTCGTCCAACGAGCGCACGATGTAGGAGACCACCGGACGCGGCGTGTAGAAGACGCCGCGCTGCATGCGCTTCCTGGCGTCGTACTCCTTGAGGAAGAGCTCGTAGAAGTGGATGACCGGGTCTTCCCGAGGGTTCCGATCGCCGAAGTCGCGCACGACGGCATCCATGTTGGCGTCGTCAAGCAGCTCGACGACCTCGGAGACACCCAGCTCGTCGAAGTCGATGCCAGGACCGCCCACCTTGCCACGCCGTCCGCCCACCTTGAGAAAGGTCTCCATCAGCTCGCGCAGGAAGGGGTTCGTGCGCATATGGGCGGCGAAGTCGTCGGCAGTCTTCCTATGTGGGTCGGCGATGCGCGCCGAGAGCAGGCCGTAGGCGATGGTCTGGGCGTACATGTCGGCGAAGCCCTCGGCGTCGAGGTCGTGGACCAGCGCCGTTTGGAAGGCCTTCATGAGCTGAGTGAGCGCGCCCTTCTCGGTCTCGATCACGAGAGCGGTCTTGATGCGATCGCGGATGGCGCGGGCCAGCTCGGCCAGGCGGATCGAGAGCTCCCTGGACGTGGTGACGACCTCGCGATGCCGCACCGTGAAGGCCGCCCGCCAGCGAGTCCGCCAGCCCTCCGCGTCCAACTCGTCGTTGGGCCAAGCGAGGTGCTCGGTCAACTCCCGCGCGACTGCATCCAGATGAAGAGGTGTATCGCGGCTGTCCCAGCCCAGGACCTTGAGCGTTGGCAGATCCACCTTCGAAACAGCCTGGGAGAAGTGCGCAAACGAGATCTGGCGTTCCTCCCCCTCGCCGTATGCGGAGACGAAGAGGAGATCATCCGCGGACCACGCTGCGCGCTCCGCACTGTTCGCTGAGGCGCGCTTCTTGAGAGCGACCTGGCTCAGGATGCGGCGAAGGGCAACGACGGGGAGTCTCTTCGGCTCGAACTTTATGAAGAAGATTCCCCAGGGCTGATGCGCGGAGAGCGGGCGAAGCCGTTTGATGCTCTCGATCTTCGCCGCAGTCTTCGGATCGATGCCGAGTTCATCTGCTGTGAAGTCGTAGAAGAGATCGTCGACGTCCTCGAACGAGTCGCGAGCGATCGGCCAGCCCATCTCGTCGCGGAGGTAAGCGATGAGCTGATCGAAGCGCTTGATCTTTGCGAGCGCAGCGCGGTGATCGGTCGACATCGGCTCAGCCCTCGTTCAATTCCATCCAACACTTCAGTTTCGGCTTAACGCCAACGGGCGCATCGACGCGCTTCAGATAGGTGTTCTTGATGTGCTTCTCGACCTTGGCGCGGAGGTCGACAAGCGTCTTCTCTTCAGTCGTGCATTCGCGAGGCGTATCGGGCTGGGACCGAATGCTCGCGATGATCTCCTGGGGTTCCTCCAGAACGGCGTCGCGGTCGAGATCGCACAAGTACCAACGCGTGAGCCCGGCTTCTTCGGTGAACTCTCCAGCCTGCTTGTCGAGCGCAGGCAGGGCGTAACAGAAGAACACTCCGCGAGTTCCCTTCGCGGGTCGCTTGCGTCCGCTGAAGAGTGCGCCCGGAAGGCGCCTAAGGCGCGGCTCGAGCGAGCGGTCCGACTGCACAAGCGCCTGATACTCGAGGTGCATGTCCTCGATCGCGGTCTTCGTCCCTTCGTAGACGTGATTGAATTCTTTAAGGGCCTCGTAGTCATCGTCGGGTCTCAGCAGCTTCTTGCCTTCGATCCCAAGCGTCCGCGAGATCAACAAGGTCTTCTGTGTGACCTTGCTGTAGAGAGTCAGGATCGCGTTCAGCTCGTCGGGTGGCAGAAAGTTCCAGAACGACACCTTGCCGCGCGATGCCTTCACGTCGGGGTGATCGGCGACCAGCCGAGCTTCAACCGCGGGATTCATACGCCGATCCACGCGCCCGATTCGCTGCATGAGCCGGACGGGGTTCCAGTGGATGTCGTAGTTGATCATCCGCGACGCGTCTTGGAGGTTCAGACCCTCTGAGAGCACATCGGTGGAGATCAGGACGCGGATCTCGCTGCGCCCAGCTTCGGCAAGCTCTCCGGAAGTCCTGCCGTTGTAGTAGGGCGCAAAGCGCTGGATCACGTCGGCGCGGCTTCCCTTAGTCGCGCTATCGACCTGAGCAACGCCCTCGACCCCGGCTTCCTGAAGCTGCTTCCGCAGATATCTCGCTGTATCAGCGAACTCGGTAAAGATGAGGACCTTCTGGCCCGCGAGCTCTTTGGATTCGAGCAGCCGGATCAGCTTCTGAAGTTTGTCGTCGTGTTTCGGCGCGAACTTCCGAGCTTCTTCGACAAACTTCGCGATGTGGTCCAGGTCGAGGAGTGTCTCCTGCATCATCTCGGAGACGTTGAACTCGGCTCGGTCGAGGCGTTCCACCGCCTCCAGGAGTTCGGGAGGCACAATGTCATCGTCGGGCTCGGCGTCATCGTCGCCCCAGAATTCGAGCTGCCTCGTCGCGGCGTATTGCAGCACGTCGGCGTTCTGATTCTTCCACCGCTCCAGTCGGCTCCGCTCAGACGGTGTCTCACTGTGGACCTCGAGGAAGGCCAGCAGTTTCTTCATGAGCCGATCACACGAAAGCTCGAAGGCACAAACTGAGCTTTCAAAGCGCTTCAGGAATTGTGTCCGGATCAAACCGACGACCTGGATCTGTCGATTCTCCTCCGCGCGATCGATGGATGTATCCCTGCCGGCATACCAGGCGAGCGGGTAGTAAATCGGGAGCGTGAACAGGGGGTTCGCGCGTTGGAAGGCTTGCTCAAACTTGTCGAGCAAACGGCCGTAGGTCTTCTTGATCGAGTACTCCGCGACTTGGGGCGGCCTTCGCTCGGGGAAGACGGCCGCCGCGCCGCCTTCCCGCACCTGGCTCTCACGCGCGTACGCGCGGCTGCGTTGCACGACGAGCTGGCGGAAGGTCTCGTCGGACGCGAGAAGCTGCTGAGCCTCGGTCAAGTGCTCGGGCACGTTGACTCTTTCTCCGCCGACCATCTCGCGAAGCGCTTTCTCGAGCTTCGAGAAGTGCGCGACAAGATTCGTGACGCCGAGTGTCCGCGCGAAGTAGGCGGGGTCTCGCCGCGTGAACAGCTCCGCCATGTGCCGAAAGTCGCTGAGTTGGTTGTTGATCGGCGTCGCTGTCAGCATGAACACCGTCTTCGGGCGGTGCCGGCTGTCCAACAGTTCGTAGAGCTGGTTGTATCGCGACGGCTCCGCGCCTTCTGCGGTGCCCTTGCGCCCTGGGTTACGGAAGTGATGAGCCTCGTCGATCACGACGGCATCCGCGAGCTCAGCGATGCGCTGAAATCGCTCGGGAAAGTCGCCCTTCCGATTGAGGTCGGTGTGGCTGAACACTGCGAGGTTGCTGAAATCGGCTCCTCCGCCGATGTGCGGCAGCCACTCGCGGAGATGCGGCTCCCAGACGCCCTCCTTCGTCGCCTTGGGTGCGAACAGGACGACTCGCTTCCCCTCGTGAAGGACGAGCCGCTCGATGAGCATCAGCCCGACGAACGTCTTGCCGAGGCCGACGCCGTCGCACAAGAAGGCGCCGCCGTGCTGACGGGCGATCTTCATCAACGCCCAGTAGGCCTCCTTCTGGTAGCGATCGAGCCGCGGAAACATCTTCGATCGCGTCTCGTCCCACTCGGTGGCCGTCAGCTCGTGGCCACGAAAAAACTCCTGTAGCGCCTTCGCGTACACGTCGAACGGCGAGTAGAGGTGGGTGTGCCGCGAGATCGTTTCGATGACTGCGTCGGTCACCTCGCTCGCCTGCTTCCAGTGCACTTCGAACCACTCCTGGAGCTGTGCCACCTCGCGAGCGCTCTGGATCTGGACGTTCAGCTCGATGTTCTTCGTAAGCCCCGGCCGCGTGAAGTTGCTCGACCCGACCAAGGCCTGAGACCCGACGACCTCGAGCTTTGCGTGCGTGATGTACGTCTTCGCGTGGAACTTGTCTTTGCCGTAGACGCGGCACTCTATCTTTCCGCCGCGCAGTGCTTCGAGAATCGCCGGCACGCCGCGAAGGAAGGGATTCTCGTCTTTGTCGGCCTCGATGCTGGCATCGAGTTGCTCGGTCGCCCGCGCCTTGACAGCTTCGAGAAGTGCCTTGCGCGTGCGATGCGTCGTCTCGGCCCCCATCAGAATCCGGATCTTCTCCAACGCCTGCCATTTCCCATCGAGCGCAAGCAGCGAACCGATCTCGAAGTAGCCGGTGGCCACGTCAAACGCCTTGGCGATCCCGGTCCACTCTTCGAGATATCGAAGGCCCGTCCAGCCGGAAACGCTGTTGTCGACGATGAATAGGTCCCGGCCTCGGGAAGTGGCACTCATGCTATGGCGCTCCGTCACGAGAGACCGCGGTGAAGTCAGGACCAGAACAGGATACCTCGGACGCCCTTTGGTCGAGGCACAGCGAGATTTTCGTTGGAGCGCGCAGTAGGGCCACAGTGGACTGGAGAGAGCAAGATAAGTCCCGCCGCTCAGCTCCGAATCCTCGGCCCCAATCAGCTGTTAGGTACCGGATTCCGTCGGTGCGCCCGCAGGCATAGGCTCGTCCCGGCACGCATGTGCCGGGAGGGTATGCATGGCGGACGATGATCTCCGCGCGCGTTTGCGACCAGGTCGCGTTCGATCCGAGGACTCAGCGCACCGAGCGAAGCGGCTGAGCGCCGCGATGGCGCGAGGACGGCGCAAGAACGGCCCGACCATGGCACGAACTCCGGCGCGCTCGTGGCGCAGCGCTCGCTCGGCGCTCTCCTCGCCGTTCGTGCAGCGCAGCATCGTGAAAGTGCGTTTCGTCGCGAACCGAGCACGCGGCGCATGGCGCGCGCACGGCCGCTACCTCAGCCGTGAAGGCGCCCAGCGTGAGGGCGAACGCGGCCGCGGCTTCGATGCTTCATCGAACGAGGTCTCGCTCGAAGATCGACTCGGGGCGTGGCAAAAGGCGGGCGACGGTCGCCTGTGGAAGGTGATCGTCTCGCCGGAGCAAGCGCAACGGCTCGACCTGCGCGCACACACGCGCGACCTCATCGCCGCAATCGAGAGCGACCTCGGAACGCGGCTCGATTGGGCGGCGATTGATCATCACAACACCGCACATCCGCACGTGCACGTCGTGGTGCGCGGCGTCCGCGATGACGGCCCCGTGCTCGCGATTCCGAATGCCTACGTGCGCGACGGTATTCGCGCGCGCAGCCAAGAGCTCGCGACACGCGCGCTCGGCTACCGGACCGAGCACGACCGCGACCTTGCGCGCGAGCACGCGATCCGCGCGCCGCACTTCGGTGAACTCGACGCGATCCTCGCGCGCGAGGCTGGCGCAGATCGCACGATCGTCTTTGACGGCGCAGCGGCGACGAGTCTCCGACAGCGCGTCCTTCGGACGCAGCTCATCGGGCGCCTGAGCTTCCTTGAAAGCGCCGGGCTCGCGTCCCGCGTCGGCCCGCACTCGTGGATTCTTTCTGCCGAGCATCGGCCTGCACTTCAACAGATGCAGATCCTCAGAGACGTGACGAAGAGTGTCGCGCGAGGCGAACTGCTGATCGAAGATCCGGAGTCGCCGAAATCGCTGGTCACGCTCGCACCCGGTGCCCTCGTTCGCGGACGTGTCGCGGGAGTGGTGCGACTGGATGTCGAGGAACGCGTCTACCTCGTGCTTGAAGCGACGGATGGACGCGTTCTCTTGGTCGCTGAGACGGCCGCGTTGGAGCGCCGCCGGCGCGAAGGCGCGCTCGAGCGCGGCACGATCGTGACGCTTACAGGTCGCGAGGCGCGCCACGGCGATGGCGCGACCCGCTGGATTGAAGTGCATCCACACGGCGCGCTCGAAGCCATGGAGAGCGAGCCTTCGCCGAGCACTGTGCTCGACCAGGTTGCGCTCGAACGCGCAACGGCGGGTAAGGATGCAGAGCCGATGACGAGCCCGCGGGGGTTCGCGGTGCGCTGGCGCGCAGCGATCGGCCGACGCGCCGCGATCCTCGAGCAGGCTGGCCTGATGATTCGCGACGGAAGCGGCGTGCAGCGGCCAGCGCCCGGTGCAATGGGCGAGGTCCGCCGACGCACGCACGCCCGCGATGAAGCACCGGTGCCGTTGGCGGAGGTCAGCAGCACGTTCAAGAAGCCAGTGCGCGACATGGACACTTGGTCCGGTGGCAGCATCGCTGGCAAGCTCGTCGCCTTCGCCCAGGACGAACAGGGGCGCGGCCACATCGTGCTCGATGTCGGCCCAACGCTCTACGTACTCGCGACCGAGCGTCGCGACCTAACCATTGGCGCGCGCATCGAGGGCTGGCATCAGCGCGCCCGCGATGTCGCCGACGCGAGCGAGCACGACCGAAGCCGAGGTCACGCGTGGAAGCTCGCCGATCTCTCGCGGGAACTCGATCGAGGCCGCGGGTGGTGAGATCAACGCGACCACCGTAGTCGCGATCGGCACGCCGCGTGCATTTCGCACTACGCGTATGCACTCAACGCACGCGAGACAAGAGACGGCGCCGAGATCGTCGCGCCGCAGCCCACCTTCTGGTCGTGATTGCGCCGCCAGCGACAACCAAGGCCAACCTCCACTATGCCGCGTGGGCGCCAAGAAGAGCTGCGGCTCTGGCTTCCGCCGGAGCTCTACGAGCGCGTCCTGCGCGATGCGGCGGTGCGCGGTGTGTCGCTATCGCGCTGCGTGCGCGATCGACTCGAAGCGCACCTCGCACTCGAGCAGGAGCTGCTGCACGTCGTTGTGAAGGACGCGCGCGAGCAAGGTCGCGCTGCTGGCGCGGCACTTCGGCTGCGATTGCTCGACGAGCTCGAAGCACGCCTCGCGGCATCGCTTGGCCGGCAAGCGGACTCGCTCGCGCAGCTGACCTCTGACCTACGCCTCGTCGTCTGCCAGCTCGATCGCGCCTACGCGGGCCTCGTCGGGAACATGCTGCTCAAGGAGACGCGCGACCTCGATCACCGCGCGAAGCAGGCGGAGGAACTCTGCGCGCGGTGGCGCGAGGCCGTTCATCGCTTGTGGATCGACGGTGGGCCGGCGCTTCCGCAGTTGGCGGAGGACGACGTCGTCGCCTCAAAGAAGGGATGAACTTATGCGACAGATCAAGCTGCGAGTCCAACAACCCGAACTGCCGAGGAGAAGGGTGAGGCTCCACTTGGGCGGCCGACTCGCGAACGATCTCGAGAAATACGGTGCTCTCTACGCGCAGGCGCATGGGAAGGAGATCGACATGCCGGCGCTGATAGAGGGCATCCTCGATCAGTTTCTTGCGACTGACCGGGCGTTCAACCGCAGGCGAAGCAGGGGCGCCAGTGCAGCGACGCCGGGTGACACCGCGGCGCAGGCGACTCGCCATGTAGGGGCCGCGCGCGCTACGCGGCTCCGGGAACCTTGCGGAGCACCGCCTCTCCGGGGTTCTTGAGCGCGGAAAGGATGTTCTCGGCGACCTTTGCGATGAGCTTCTCGCCCCAAAACGGGTCACGCATCTCGTAGTAGATGACGCGGATGTGTTGCAAATCGAAGGGGACATCTTCCTGGTTCGAGGAGACGAGAACGACAGGCTTGTTGAGAGCGTGCGCGAGCCCGAGCTCGTAGAAGACGTTTGGGTTCCTACCCGTCAGCTCGGAGACTAGGACCTTCGCAGAAGTGATCCCGGACCAGATTTGATCGATCACCTTGCCGGTCCCGAAGATCTCATCATCGGCGCGAATGGCACGAAGCCCGGCTTTGCTGATCGCTGGTTCGTAGATGCTCTTGTAGTAGCCACCAATCGGGTCTGCGAACGGCATCATTACGAAGCAGGTGTCGCCCTCTTCGATCTTGAGGCCCTTACCGAGCTTCTTCAGGGTTTCGTCGGGACCAGCGGTTGGGAGCTGGTCCCGCGCAATGTCGAGGACCCGCATCTTGCCGGCGACGTCTTCGATTAGCTTTGCGTCCGAGAGATCTTCAAGAAACACCGCCTTGAATTCGTCGATCTTGTCCTCCGGCAACCCGAACGTATCGACGAGCGCGTTTCGAAAGAACTGCTCATCCGGGATGTTCTCGCCTCGATAGTGCTTGTAGACGTCGGAGACAGATGGAGCCTTTAGAACCGCCTCGCGAATACCGTCGATCTCGTCGTTTGCTTTCTGCGGCCGAAGGATGCGTTTAGCGAGTTCGGTGACTCCTACTTGCCCCGAAATCGGTCGTTCAAGAAGGCCGTACTTGATCGACGAGCTGATCTCCACTCGCGAAGGGCCGTGAAAGTTCAGGCCGGCGAACTTCGTCGCCTCGCGGTCCGTGCAAGCCTTTCCGGCGTTCTGTTCGAGAATCGCCTTCGGAATTCGTAGCGCCTTCGTTATCGAGTGACGTGGATACGCTGCGACTCCGGTCGGTCGCCCTTTCTCAGGGGCACGCTTCCGTTTAGGGCCCTTGTTGCCCTTGCGCTTCGATGTGCTCGCCGCGGCGGCATCGGTGCCTGCGCTCTTGGAGTCCTCGTCCGTCATCGCATGCCTCGGGGTGGCGACTCGCGTGAGTACCCTCGGATTCTCGTCGTAGTGTCGGCGCCATGCAATCAAGGGCAGTAGCCGGGAGAATCAGCCCCCCCGGGCGGCACCCAGCCTTGGTCGCTCGTGGCTGTGGCAGGGCGAGTCGACTGTGGCAGGAAGACAACCGCCCGGCTGCTCTTCTCTGCGCTTGACCCCTCCTCACTCAGCTGGTTCGTCGATTGCACGCGGCCCGGTCGCGGGTCTTTCGTTTCGATGCTCGCTTCGGCGTGGGCGGGCTGAGTTGTCGATGATGTCATCCCTCAAATTGCAGCGCTCCCTCTCCGTAGCCTCCCGCGCGGTACGATGGACCCTCGTGGGCAAGCTCGGTCGCATCTGCCATCGCGTGCGCGGCGAGACCGGTCGTCGGGAATTCTTCCTCGACTTCCGCCCGCACGGCCGCGTGTGGTCGAACCGCGGCATCGCGATCACCGACGAGGAAACGGCGAGGCGGCTGATCGAGCAGATCCGCGGACTCGTCGCCGAGGGCGCGACGCTCGAAGCGGTGCTCGCGCGCTACCAGCCAACAACCGCCAAGGCGAGCAGCGTGGCCGCGTGGCTGCCGCGCTGGCTGGAAGTGCGCCGGCGCGAGTGCGCGGCGGGCTCGCTGTCGCCGAACTACCTAGCAGAGCTTGAACGCCTGGCCGGGGCCGACGGGTACTTCTCGTTCTTCGCGGACAAGAGCATCCACGAGATCAGCTTCGGCACGCTTGAAGACTTCTCGCTCTGGCTCGCGGATCGCGATCTCGCGCCGAAGAGCCGGCGGAACTACCTCGCGGCGTTCCAGGCATTCCTGAAGTGGCTGAAGCGCCGCGGCGAGATCCGCGATGTGCCGGAACTCGCGCTCCCGAAGTGCGACGAGCACGAGCCGCGGCTGCTCGCGATCAGCGACCAGGACTGCGTGCTCGCGGCGATTCCGGAGGAGGATCGGGGGATCTTCCTTGCGCTGGCGCACCTCGGCCTGCGCCCGGGTGAGGCCCGCGCGGTGATCGCGTCGGATTATCAGGGCGGCTGGCTGCACGTGAGCCGTGCCTTCAAGGGCAAGTCGGTGACGTCGCCGATTCGCGGCACAAAGACAGGCAAGCCGAAGCGACTGCCCGTGAGCGAGGAGCTGCGCGCGTGGATCGAGGCGCGCATGAAGCCCGAGGATCGACTCCGGCAGCGCTCGCTGTTCCCGAACCCGCGCACCGGGCAGCCCTGGCCGCACAAGGCACTGCAGCGCGTTTGGAGCGAGGCCCTCGAAACAGCGGAGCTTCCGCACATCTCACTCTACGAGGGCACGAAGCACAGCTTCGCGACCGACGCGATTCGCCGCGGCGTTCCCGAGCGGCACCTGCAGCGCTTCCTCGGGCACGCCTCGATCCAGTCGACGCGTCGCTACGCGCGGCTCGCTGACAACGCGCTGGTCGAGGTGCTGCGCACTCCGGCGCGGGTCGCAGACGGCGCCAAGACGACGAAATCCGGCTCGGCGAAGCCGAGCGCAAAACAGCGCATTGGCGACAAGGTGGCGACAAGGGTTCCGCGAACGAAACCCAACAACTCCGCGGGCTTACGCGTGGGCCCTCCTGGATTCGAACCAGGGTCTCTCCGGTTATGAGCCGGGTGCTCTCGACCGCTGAGCTAAGGGCCCGCGGGCGCGCAAGATAGGCGGACACATCCGCAGCGCGACGCGAATCCGCGGCGCGCCCGCCGCGCGCCTCCGGCCTTCACTCGTGCCGCAGCGCTTCGATCGGGTCGAGCTGCGCCGCGGTGCGCGCCGGCCAGTAGCCGAACGCGATGCCGATCGCGGCGGAGAAGCCGAACGCGAACAGCGCGACCGAGAGCTGCGGCGCGAAGGGGACGCCGAGCGCATCGGCGCCGAAGTACGCACCGGCGAGGCCGACCGCGATGCCGACCACGCCGCCGAGCGAGGAGAGCGCGACGGCCTCGACCAGGAACTGGCTCAGCACGTCGCGGCCGAGCGCTCCGATCGCGAGCCGGATGCCGATCTCGCGCGTCCGTTCCGTGACCGAGACCAGCATGATATTCATGATGCCGATGCCGCCGACCACGAGGCTGACTGCCGCGACCGCCCCTAACAGCCCGGTCAACACGCGCGTCGTGCTCGCGAAGGTGTCGGCGAGCTCCTTCATGTCGCGCACTTGGAAGTCCTCCGAGCCGGGCGCGACGCGGCGGCGCTCGCGCATCAGCTGCTCGATGTCGCGCTGGATCGCGGGCGTCGACGCCCCCGGGCTCGCGCCGACGAAGATCGCGCCGACGTCGAAGCTGCCCGCGAGCCGGCGCTGGAACCAGCGCAGCGGCACGAGCACGAAGTCGTCCTGATCGCTGCCGAACGCGGACTCGCCCTTCTCCTCGAGCACGCCGATCACGCTGCATGAGAGCTTGCCGAGGCGGATGCGCTGGCCGAGCGGATTCTGTGCGCCGAACAGGTCCTCGCGCACGGTGTCGCCGAGCAGGCAGACGGCTTTGCCGGCGCGCTCTTCGGCGTCGCTGAAGGCGCGACCGCGCACGACCGCCCAATCGCGCGTGATCAGGTAGTCCGCGCTGCTGCCCGTGATGGAGGTCGCGCGGTTGCGCGCGCCGGCGATCACCTGCGCCGGCCGCTGCGCGATCGGCGCCGCGGCCGCGATGCCTGCGATCTCGCGCTTGATCGCGGTCGCGTCCGCGACCTGGAGCGGCGCCGCCTCCGAGCGCGCGCCGCCGCCATGAAAGCCCTGACCGGGCCGCACCATCAGCACGTTCGTGCCGAGCTTCGCGATGTCGGAGGTCACCTGCTCCGTCGCGCCGGCGCCGAGCGTCACCAGCACGACGACCGCCGCGACGCCGATCACGATGCCGAGCATCGTCAGCGACGAGCGAAGCTTGTTACGGCGAATCGCCTGGAGCGCGAGGCGCAGCATGTCGTCCCACATTCAGGCGACCTCCTGGCAAGCGCGACGAAGTGGCGCGCGCAGCGAGGCGGAGTCATCGGAGCCGAGCGGAGTCGAACAGTGGCCGACGGGTCGGCGCGACCTCCGCGTGCGTTGCTCGCGCATGCCTATGCGACCTCGTCCGGCGCGACGATGCGGCCGTCGAAGAAGTGCAGCGTACGCGAGGCCCAGCCGGCGACCGCGGCGTCGTGCGTCACGACGATCACCGCCATGCCGCGCTCGCGATTCAGCCGAGCGATCAGCGTCATGATCTCCTTCGCGCGCGCGGAATCGAGATTCCCGGTCGGCTCGTCCGCGAGCAGCAGCGGCGGCGACGTGACGATCGCGCGCGCGATCGCGACGCGCTGCTGCTGGCCGCCCGAGAGTTGCGCGGGCGTGTGCGATTCCCAGCCGGCGAGCCCGACTGCCGCGAGCGCCTCACGCGCGAGCGCGTCGCGCTGCGCGCGCGGCAGGCCGCGGTAGACCAGCGGCAGCTCGACGTTCTCGAGCGCGCTCGTCCGCCCCAACAAGTTGAAGCCTTGGAACACGAAGCCGATCGCGCGGCGGCGCAAGAGCGCGCGCTCGTCGCGCGAGAGCGCGCCGACGTCGCGGCCCTCGAACCGGTACGTGCCGGCGCTCGGCGTATCGAGACAGCCGAGCAAGTTCATGCAGGTCGACTTGCCGGAGCCGCTCGGCCCCATCAGCGCGACGAACTCGCCCGGGGCGGCGCGCAGGTCGATGCCGCGCAGCGCGCGCACGGCCGTCTCGCCCTCGCCGTAGATCTTCTCGACGCCCGCGAGCTCGACGAGCGGCGCGCGCGGCTCGCTCACGGCTTCGGCGCGGCGGCGCTGACCGCGAGCGCGTCGTCCAGCGCGAGCTTGCCGGCCAGGATCTCGGTGAGCACGCCGTCGCTCGCGCCGATCGTCACGGGCACCTCTTCGAGCTGGCCGCTGCGCAGCCGGTAGACGCGCTGCTCGCGCGGCTTGGCGTCGCTCGCCGGCGTGTTCGGCCGGTTTGGCGGACCGCGCATGAACAGCATGCGCAGCGGGCTGCGCCGCTCGGCGTTCGTGTCCGGCGGCGTGAAACGCAGCGCCGCGTTCGGCACGAGCAGCGCGTTCGGGATGCGCTTCACCTCGATCTCTGCCGTCGCGGTCATGCCGGGGCGCAGCCGCCGCTCGGGATTCTCGACCCGTAACAAGACGCCGTAGGTGACGACGCCCTCGAGCGTGTCGGCGCCGTAGCGCACCTGCACGACCTGCGCGTCGAACGCTTCGCCGGGCCAAGCGTCGACCGTGAACTTCGCCTGCTGCCCCTCGCTCACCGCCGAGACGTCGGCCTCGTCCGCGCTGACGAGCAGCTCCATGCGCGTGAGATCCTCGGCGAGCGTGAACAGGATCGGCGCCTGGAGCGACGCGGCGACCGTCTGGCCCGGCTCGACCGTGCGCTTCAGCACGATCCCGTCGATCGGAGAGCGGATCGCCGTCTTGCCGAGATCCGTGCGAAACGCCTCGAGCGTCGCGCGCGCCTGGCCCTGCGCGGCCTGCGCGCTCGCGACCTCCGCCACGGCACGCTCGTCCGTCGCGCGCGCGGTGTCGAGCTCCGCGGCCGACGGCACCTTCCCGCCGCTCATCTCGCGCACGCGCTCGAGCCGCGCGAGCTGCGCGTCGGCCTCGAGCCGGCTCGCCTTCGCCTGCGCGACGCGCGCGACGGCCGCATCGAGCGCGGCCTCGGATTGCAGCACCTGTGCGGAGAGCCGCGTGGTGTCGAGTCGCGCGAGCAGCTGGCCCTTCCTCACGACGTCGTTGAAATCTACGAACACTTCCTTGACGAGCCCGGAGAGCTCGCTGCCGACGTCGACCTGATTGATCGGCTGGAGCGTTCCGGTCGCGGTCACGTGGACGACGAGCTCGCCGCGCTGCGGCGCCTCGGTCTCGTAATGGATCGCGCCCGAGCCGCCGCACGCGCGCAGCAGCAGCCACGCGAGCAACAGCGCGCCGCCGAGCGCGAGGCCACGCGGAGGCGTCGCGAACGCGCGCGCGCGCGCGGCGAGGGTCGGCGGCGCGGCATTCACGGCGTCGCCCCGCTCTGCCAGCCGCCGCCGAGCGCCTTGTAGAGACGGGCGAAGTCGCTCGCGACGTCGCCTTCGCTCGCGGCGAGCTGATCCTGCGACGTGAACAGCGCGCGCTCGGCCGCGAGCACCGCCTCGAAGTCGACCAGGCCGGCCGCGTACTGGTCGCGCGCGAGCTGGGCGGCGAGCCCCGCGGCGTCGGCCGCTGCGATCAGCGCATCGCGCCGCTGCTCTTCCTGGGAGAACGCGACGAGCGCGTTCTCCGTCTCTTCGAGCGCTTCGAGCAGCGTCGCCTCGAGCTCCGCGAGCGCCGCGTCGCGGACGGCCTCTTGCGCGCGGATCGTCGCGCGCACGCGGCCGAAGTCGAGCACGATTTGCGTGAGATTCCCTAACACGGAGCTCGAATAGGACGCGGCGCTGAACAGATTCGACGCGGCGAGCGCGTCGATCCCGAGCGAGCCGGTCAGCGACAGCCGCGGCAGCGCCTCTGCCTTCGTGACGCCGATGCGCGCCGTCTCGGCGGCGAGCTGCCGCTCCGCCCGCGCGACGTCGGGCCGGCGCGCGAGCATTTCGGCGGGCACGCCGACCGCGATGCGCGCGGGCGGCGTCGGCACGGGCGCGAGCTCAGCGAACAGCGCGTCGAGCGCGCCCGGCGGCTCGCCCGCGAGCACCGCGAGCCGCGCCGACGACGCGGCGAGCGCGCTGCGCAGCTGCGGCAGCGCAGCGCGCGTCTGCTCGAGGTTCGCGCGCGCCTGCTCGACGTCGAGCGAAGTCGTGAGGCCGGCCTCGCTACGCCAGCGCGTCAGGTCGAGCGTCTCGCTCTGAGCGCGCACGTTCTCCTCCGCGAGCGCGATGCGGTGCTGGAGCGCGCGCAGATCGGCGTAGGCCTGCGCCACCTCGGCCGCGATGCTCACGCGCACGGCGCGCAGGTTTGCATCGCTCGCCGCGAGCTCGGCGCTCGCGGCCTCGACGCCGCGCCGCAACCCGCCGAACAGGTCGATCTCCCAGCTCGCATCGAAGCCGACGTCATAGCTCTCGTGCGTCTCGGGCATCGCTCGCTCTGCGTGCGAGCGGCCCGCCGAGGCGCTCGCGCTGCTGTTAGGGAGCAAGCCGGCACGCGCTCCGCTCCGGCGCGCCCGGGCCTCGCGCAGGCGCGCCTCGGCGATCGCGAGCTCGCGGCTGCCCGCGAAGGCGCGCCGTTCGAGCTCGCCGAGCACGGGATCGCCGAGCAGGTCCCACCAGCGCGCCAGGCTCGCGTCGTCGGGCGCATCCGCCGCCAGCCGTTCCGAGAGCGGCGCGCGCCACGCTTCAGGGGCCGGCTCCGCCGGCGGGGCGAAATCGGGGCCGACGAGGCAGCCGAGCGGCGCGAACGCCAGCAGGAGCAGCGCGGCGAATCGCGCGGCGGATCGGGTCACGCGTGCCTCTGCTCCAACTGGGCGCTCTCGGAAGGACACTCGTCGCGAGCGATCGGTTTTCGCTGCGCTCGATTCACTCGGGAACCTGAGCGAACGCGCGGACCGGGAACGTCCCCATCCCCACCACCTTCGGCGGCACCGCGAAGAAGCGGAAGCCGCGCGCGGGGAGCGCGGCGAGGTTCGTCAGGTGCTCGACGATCGGGATGCCGGCGCGCAGCAGCTGCGAATGCACGGGCCGCTCGCCGCCCGCGATGTCGTCGATGTTCAGCGAGTCGATGCCGACCAGCGCGGCGCCGCGCCGCACGAGCTCGGCCGCCGCATCCCCCGAAACGAACGGATGCTGCTCGCGGTAGCGCGGCGTCCCGAAGTGCGCGCTCCAGCCGGTGCGCACGAGCACGGCGCGCCCGGCGAGATCCTCCGCCGGCAGATCGCGGGCGCTGAACGAGCGCGCGCCCGCCGCGAGATCGACGACCACGCCCGGCAGGTCGGCGAGCTGCTCGAGCGTGAGCCCTGATAAGTCGTTCCCGTCGGCCCAGCGGTGCGCCGGCGAGTCGAGATAGGTGCCGGTGTTCGCGACCATCTCGATCCGCGCGATCTGGAACTCGGTGCCGGGCGCGTAGCTCGCGCGCGAGGCCTCGCGCGTCAGGTGCTCGCTGATCCGCGGCGCCGGCAGCCCGGGGTAGGTGACGAGGCCGTCGTGGATCGCGTGGCTGAGATCGATGAAGCGCATGTGCGTCAGAGTTGCACAGCGGGGCGTCGCGTCGCGGAACGCGCGCTCGCCGCGGTTGCCGCGCTCGCGCGCACTGCGCGATCCTCGCGCGCCATGAGCGACGCCCTCTCGCGCCAACGCCGCTGGACCAGCCCGCAGCCCGGCGACACGCTCGCGAGCGTCGCCGCGCGCGAGTTTCCGCAGCTCGCGCCCGACGAGGCCGCGAAGCGAGTCGGAAGCTGGAACCTCCATCTCTTGATCCGGCCGCTGCCCGGCCTCGCGCCGGGGCAGCTGCTCGGCAGCGACGTCGTCTACCTCGAACCGCCCATTGCCCGCTGACGCCGCGCGCATCAGCGAAGCGGTGATCACTGCCGGGCACGACGGGCGCGCGGAGCTGGTCGTCGAGGTGACGTACGCGAACGGTGCGACCGCGCGGGTGCGGCTCGACGAGGAGGCCGCGGAGCCGGTGCTCGCGGCCGCCGGCATCGAGCGCATCGAGGATTTGGTCGGGCGACCCTGGGATATCTTGGCCGGCGCTGCGCCCGCGAAGCCGCCGCTCGGCGCGTCCCGCCCGTAACAACAATCGCGTCCGGAGGACTCGCATGCTCGATCTCGTGATCAGGAACGGCCTCGTGGTGGACGGCTCGGGGCTGCCCGGCTTCAAGGGCGACGTCGCGATCTCCGGCGGCAAGATCGCCGCGGTCGGCCACGTCGGGCCCGCGAGCGCGCCCACGATCGACGCGCGCGGCCGCGTGATCGCGCCAGGGTTCATCGACCCGCACACGCACTTCGACGCGCAGCTCTGCTGGGACCCGCACGCGCAGCCGTCGATCGAGCACGGCGTCATCGCGATCGTGCCGGGCAACTGCTCGCTCTCGCTCGCGCCGCTGCGCACGGATCAGCGCGACGCGTTCATCCGCATGTTCCGCCAGATCGAGGAGATGCCCGCCGAAGACTTCGGCGTCGGCGTCGATTGGGCGTGGGGCGAGCGCTTCCCGGCGTGGACCGAGTCGCTCGAGAAGCGCGGGCTCGGCATCCACGTCGCGCCGCTCGTCGGCCACAGCGTGATCCGCATGTTCGTGATGGGCGACGCCGCGCAGCAGCGCGTCGCGACCGCGGACGAGCTCGCCGCGATGTGCCGCGTGCTCGACGAATCGCTCGCCGGCGGCGCGGTCGGCCTCTCGACCTCGTTCGTCGACATCGACGAGAGCCTGCGCCCGGTGCCGAGCCGCTGGGGCCTCGCCGCCGAGCTCGACGCGCTCTGCGGCGTGCTCGCGAAGCACGGCAAGATCCTGCAGATCGTGCACGAGTTCTTCGACACCGAGCTGACGATCGCGCGTATCGACCAGCTCGCGGCGCTCTCGCTGAAGCACGGCATCACGACCACGCTCTCGCCGCTGTTCCACAACGAGGCGTTCCCCGACATGGTCCCGCGCGTGCTCGGGCGCGTCGAAGAACAGTGGAAGCAGGGCGCGCGCGTGTGGCCGCAGGTGCAGACGCGGCCGATCGACATCAGCTTCACGCTCGGCACGCGCAGCCTGCTCTATCTGACGATGCCGACCTGGTACGGCGTCTCGCTGCTGCCGAACCGCGCGGCGAAGATCGCTGCGTTCGAGGACGCGGCCACGCGCGAGAAGCTCGTGCGCGAGGCGACGCCGAACCCCGACGATCCGTTCCAGCGCGTCGTGCGCCGCGATTTCGGCGACACGATCGTGCGCCAGGTGCAGGACGCTCGTAACAAGGGCTACGAGGGCAAGACGCTCGCCGAGGTCGCGCGCGAGCGCGGCTCGAACGCCGCCGAGGCGATGATCGACCTCGCGCTCAGCGAAGACCTCCACACCTGGTTCGGGCGCATGAGCATCGGGCACCGCAAGGACGATGAGGTGGGCGCGATGCTCGCGCATCCGTACGTGCACGTCGGGGCGGGCGACGGCGGCGCGCACATCGGCGCGTTCGCGACCTACGGCGACACCGGGTACCTGTTCTCGCGCTTCGTGCGCAAGCAGCGCTCGCTGCGGCTCGAAGAGGCGGTCAAGAAGATCACCTTCGATCCGTGCTCGATCTGGGGCCTCGGCCAGCGCGGACTTCTCAGGCCGGGCTATGCGGCCGACGTCGTGGTGTTCGACGCCGAGACGATCGACCGTGGCCCCGAGGTCGCGGTGAACGATCTGCCGAGCGGCGGCATGCGCTGGGTGCGGCCTGCGCTGGGCGTCGACAGCGTCGTCGTGGGCGGCGCGGTCGCATACACCGCCGCGGGCGGTTACACGGACGCGCGGCGCGGCGAGATCGTCTCGCGCGGCTGAGAGCGCTCGCCTCGCGGCGAATCGGCGGCGCGGCGGCGCCGCGCTCGTCGTTGCGGGCTAGCGAGGACGCGCCTCTGCCTTCTTCGCCGCCTTGCGGCGCTCGGCGCGGTGTCGCGCCTGCACGATGCGCTTGTGCCGAACGCGGTTCTGCTTGCTCTTGCTGCGGGCCATCTGCGTCTCCGATTCGCTCCGCGGCGTGCGGGCGGCGCGCCTGTTTAGGTCACTCGCGCGCTCCGGTCGAGATCGGCACGAGCCGCTCAGACCGGCGCGCGCGCGGCCTCATCCGCCTTCGCGCCGACGTCGCGCCAGTCGACGCGGCGCGTGAGCCACATGACCGCGGCGAGCGCGGCGAACAGGCCGATCGCGCCGGCGAGCAGCGCGTAGTCCTCGTTCGTGATCACGACATAGAGGTACGCGTAGAGCGTGGTGACCACGCCGGCGACGACGCCCGCGCGCCCCGCGCCGCGCAGCACCGCCCACGCGTAGCCGCCGACGAGGCCGACGATGCCAGCGCTCGCGATCGCGTACGCGAATCCGAAGCCGAGATGCTCGGCGAGCGAGAGCTCGAGCAGGAAGAACAGGCACAGCGCGGCGCCGACGAGCAGGTACTGCACCGAGTGCAGCGGTGCCTTCGCGAGCACCTCGAACAGCCAGAGCGTCGCGAACGTGAGCGCGACGAAGAGCACCGCGTACTTCGCGCTGCGCTCGGCCATCCGGTAGGCGTCGACCGGCTTCAGCAGCCGCACACCGAACGAGGTCGGGTCGAACGCGCGCTGGTGCGCGAGCTCGCTGACCTCGCGGTAGTCGGAATCGTCGGATCCCTCGCCGTCGCGCGCGCGGCGGACCGGCTCGTCCGCAGCGAGCCAGCTCTGCGGGAAGCCGCGCCCGATCGACGCGACCTGCCAGCTCGCGCTGAAGCCCAAATCGTCCGCGCGAACCTCGCGTTCGGCTGGCAGCCATGCGCCCGTGAAGCTCGGCGACGGCCAGCCGGACTCGAGCCGCGCCGTCGTTCTTTCTCCGAGCGGTGCGATCGCGAGCGATTCGCTGCCGCGTGCAATCAGGGTCACCGAGAACTTCGCGGGCGAGTTGGCGCGCGTTCCAATGGGAACGTGCACGGCCGCCGCGTACGGCATCGCGGCGCCGCCGCCGGGCTCGAACGCGAGCTTCGCGCCGTTCCAGTCGAGCGCGATCTCGTCGATCGCGCGCACCTCGCTGAGATCGACGACGAGCTCCGCGCGATCCCACAGCACTTCGCTCGGCACGATACCGAGCGGCGCGAAGTCGACCGCGCCGAAGCCCCCGCTGAGCGAGAGCTTCGCGCGGTAGACGGGCACCTCGAAGATGCCGCGGCGCAGCAGCTGCGTTTCGAGCGTTCCGCTGACGTCGAGCGTTTCGGGCAAGAACACGGCGGCGTCGCGCCGCTCGCGCTCGACCTGCTTGCCGTCGTCGAGCGTCTCGCGCCAGCGCACGACGAACGGCACCACCAGCCGCGGGCCGGCGACGCGCTGCGTTCCGCCCCAGCTTGCGGCGACGTTCTGCGCCGCTTCGTTGCGGCGCGCTTCTCGTTCCGAGATCACGTCGCGCACCATTCCGATCGGAATCAGCAGCACCAGCGCGAGGAAGCCGAGCATCAGCAGGCGCAGGCCCTGCGACGCCCGCATCGATTGGAGCCAGGAAGTCGTCTGCAAGGAGTCTCTCCCCGCGGACGGGCGCCGCTAGGGCGCCGCCGCAGCAGCGAGAGACGCCAGCCGCGCGCGCGGAGTTCCTTGCGTTGTTATTGCCTGCGCGCGGCGCGCGCGACGTTCAGAAGCGCGACGCCGCCAGCTTCACGTCGGCGTACTTCCACGCCTGCGCGAAGCCCTGCTCGGCCCAGGCGGCCTCGTCGCGTTTGCCCTGCGCGTTCAGCGCCTGCGCGAGCCCGTGGAGCGACCAGCCGTTCTTCGGGTGCTGTTCCAGGTCCTTGCGGTAGACGCCCTCGGCGTCGGCTGCGCGGCCGGCCTGGAGCAGCACGGCCCCTAATGCCTGGCGCGTCGGCATGAACCACGGCGGCGGCTCGGTGTAGACGAGCCCGTCCTGGCGCTCGACCGCGGCCTCGAGCGCCTCGAGCGCGCCCGCGGTGTCGCCCTGCGCCGCGGCGATCTCGCCTTCGAGCTGGTCGGCGGCGAGCGCGAGCAGCGTGCCGGTCGAGGTCGAGCCGCCGTTGGCCATCAGCTGCGCGGCGCGCGGATCCGCGGCCGCGGTCTGCACGGCGACGAGCTCTCCCTCCGCCTCGGCGATTCGGCCGAGCCGCGCGAACGCCATGCCGCGCGCGAAGTGATGGATGCCGCCCTGATAAGCGCGGCCCTCTGGCGGCGCCGGCTCGGCGAGCAGCGCGTCCCACTTGCCGAAGCGCACGAGCATCAGCTCCGGCAGCGTCATGAAGTCTTCGGCAGGCGGAATCGCCTCGACCTTGTCCTTCACCGCCATCGCGAGCCGCCGCGCCTCGGCGATCGCACTCTGGCTCGCGCCCTGCGCCGCCGCCGAGACCGTGATGAAGTGGACGTTGTGCGGGTAATAGAGCGCGCCGTAGAGCGGATAGTTCCCCGGCCCACACATCGCGAGCAGAGTCTCGTCGGCCTTCGCGCCGGCGATGTTCGCGTTGACGGCGTCCTGATAACGGCCGACGCGCCAATAGATATGGCTCGGCATGTGCACGAGGTGGCCCGCGGCGGGCGCGAGCGGCAGCAGCCGGTCCGCGGCGGCCTCGGCCTTCTCGGGCGCCGGCAGCTCCTGCAGGTGGATGTAGTAGTGATTCGCGCCGAGGTGATTCGGCTCGCGCGCGAGCGCCCACTCGAGGTACTCGACGACGAGCGGCGTCAGCTCACGCGGCGCGAAGCTCTCGTCCCAATAATTCCACGGCGTCGTGTCCATGATCGCTTCGGCAGCGAGCACCGCGACGTCGACGTGCTCCGGATACTTCGCGCGCAGCGCGATCATCGCGTCCGCGTACGCGCGATCGAGCGCGGCGCGCTCGGCCGGCGCGTCCGCCGCGTAGCGCTTCGCGAGCGCGGCGATCAGGTCCTGCTCGAGCGGGCTCGCGTTCAGCGCGCGCGCCTGCGCCTCCTGCAGCGCGGCCCACGCGGCCTTCGCGGCGGCCGCGTCCATCGGCCAGTTGATGTTCGGCCCGTACGCGAGCGCGGCGCCCCACGAGCAGATCGCGCACGTGGGATCGAGCTTCGCCGCGTACGCGAAATCGCGGATCGCCTTCGCGTGATTGAAGCCGTACGTCTGCGCGATGCCCTGATCGAAGTAGCGCTGCGTGAGCGGCACCTGGCTGCTGATCGCGAAGTGATGCGATCCCATCTCGAGCAGCGGCGGCGCCTCGGGCTTCGTGGCGGCTGCCGGTGTCGCGCTCGGCCCACCGCCGCCGGTACAAGCCGCCGCCGCGAGCGCGGCGACGAGGACCCAACGCGAAACTCCCGGCGAAGCGACGACGTGCATAGGACCCTCCTGCGTGCCGGCATTCTGCACCGAAGTCGGCGCAAGCGAGCGAACTCTTCGCAGCAGGACGTCGCCGCATGCGGACTCGGCCGGGCTCCGCTGCGCCGCGGGGCTTTTTTCATCCGGCGCGGTCGGCGAAGATACGACGCCATGAGCACGCAGAGCGCCTCCTCGCAGCACATCGTCGCGGTGATCGGCGGAGCCACGGCCGGCGCCGAAGTGGCAAGCCGCCTCGTCGACGCCGGCATTCGCGTCGTCGTCTTCGAGATGAACCCGCGCCCCTACGGCAAGATCGAAGACGGGCTGCCGCGCTGGCACCACGGCCTGCGTCACAAGGAGTACGAGACGATCAGCGAGAAGCTCGGGCGCGCGGGCGTCGAGTACGTGCCGAACACGAAGATCGGGCGCGATCTCTCGTTCGAGTCGCTCGCGCGCGAGTGGGGCTTCTCGGCGGTGATCCTCGCGAACGGCGCGTGGCGCGATCGCCCGCTGCCCGTCGACGGTGCCGACCAGCTCGTCGGCAAGGGCCTGGTCTATCAGAACCCGTTCATCGTCTGGTTCAACCACTGCGAAGAGAACGGCTACGCCGGCGAGCGCTTCGTGCCGGAGGACGGCGCGCTCGTCGTCGGCGGCGGGCTCGCGTCGATCGACGTCGTGAAGGTGCTGATGCTGGAGACGACACGCGCGCAGCTGCGCGCGCGCGGCATCGAGCAGGACATGATCGAGCTCGAGGTGAAGGGCATCCCGAAGAGCCTCGAGAAGCACGGGCTGAAGTTCGAGGAGTTAGGGCTGCGCGGCTGCACGTTGTTCTACCGGCGGCGTCCGGAGGACATGCCGCTCGCCGAGATCCCCGACGACGCCGACGAGAAGCGCAAGGAGAAGATTCTCTCCGCGCGCCGGCGGCTGCTCGAGAAGGCGCAGGAGAAGTACGGCTTTCACGTCGAGGCGCTGGCGGCGCCCGAGAAGCTGCTCGTCGAGAATGGGCGCGCCGTCGGCCTCGTGCTGCGCCGCACGAAGTTCGAGGGCGGAAAGCTCGTGACGACGAACGAGACGTTCGAGCGGCGCGGCGCGTACGTCATCAGCTCGATCGGCAGCATCCCCGAGCCGATTCCGGGGATCGCGACGAAGGGCGAGCTGTTCGCGTTCACGGACTGGGAGATCGGGCGCCTCGACGGCTATCCGAGCGTGTTCTCCGTCGGCAACGTCGTCACCGGCAAGGGCAACATCGTCGCGTCGCGCAAGCACGCGTCCGAGGTCTACGACGCGGCGATCGCGTCGTTCCTCGGCGTCTCCGGCGATGGTCATCAGGCCGAGGCGGCGCTCGCGAGCGCCGCGGAAGCTGCCGCCGGCGCGCAGGCCGCGAAGATCGCCGGCGCGATCGGCCATGCGGAGCCGCCGCCGGCCGCTGCGATCGAAGCCATCCTGGCGCGCGTGCGCGCGCGCCAGCGCGAGGTCGGCTACACGGGCGACCTGAAGAGCTGGCTCGAGCGCGCCACGCCGCCCGATTTTTCGTAGCGCAATCAATAACAATCCGAGACCGCACGCTTGAAACTCAAGTACGGCTGCAACCCGCATCAGAGCTTTGCTTCCACCGCGCCGCTCGATCCCGCGCACGCGCCGATCCGCGTGCTGAACGGCGCGCCGAGCTACATCAACTTCCTGGATGCGCTGAACGCGTGGCAGCTCGTGCGCGAGGCGCGCATCGCGACCGGCCTCGCCGCGGCCGCTTCGTTCAAGCACGTCTCGCCGGCTGGCGCCGCGGTGGCGGTGCCGCTCACGCCGGAGCTCGCGAAGGCGTACGAGGTCGAGGGCAAACCGCTCACGCCCGCAGCGCTCGCGTACGTGCGCGCGCGCGGCGCCGACCCGAAGTGCTCGTTCGGCGATTTCGCCGCGCTCTCGGATCGCGTCGACCTCGCGACGGCCGAGTTTCTGAAGGGCGTCGTCTCCGACGGCGTGATCGCTCCGGGTTTCGAGCCGGCGGCGCTCGAGATCCTGAAGCAAAAGAAGAACGGCGCGTTCATCGCGATAGAAGCGGACGCAGCCTTCACGCCGCCGAAGCGCGAGCGGCGCGAAATCTTCGGCATGGAGATGGTGCAGGACCGCAACGAGCATCAGGTGACGGAGCGCGACCTCGCCGAGCTCGTCTGCGGCGAGCTGACCGCGGACGCCAAGCGCGATTTGTTGCTGGGACTGGTCGCGATCAAGTACACGCAGTCGAACTCGGTCGGCTACGCGCTCGGCGGTCAGATGATCGGGATCGGCGCCGGCCAGCAGTCGCGCGTCGACTGCACGAAGCTCGCCGGCGCGAAGGCCGACCTCTGGTGGCTCGGCACGCACCCGAAGGTGCTCGGCCTGCGCTTCAAGAAGGGCGTCAAGAAGCAGGACCGCATCAACTGGCGCGTGCGGTACATCGAGGGCGATCTGACGCGCTTCGAGGCGGAGGCGCTGCGCGACGCGCTCGACGCACCGCTGGACCCGCTGCGCGATGACGAGCGGCGCGAGTGGCTGCGCGGCATGCGCGGCGTCTCACTGGTCTCGGACGGCTTCATCCCGTTCCGCGACAACATCGACCACGCGAGCAAGCACGGCGTCGCGTTCATCGCCGAGCCCGGCGGCTCGACGCGCGACGAAGACGTCACGCGCGCGTGCCGCGAGTACGGCATCGCGCTCGTGCACACGAAGCTGCGGCTGTTCCATCACTGAGAGTGCGGGTCGTGCGGGCCTTGCGGCGCGATCGCTAGCGCGCGAGCTCGAGCGTCACGCGCGCTTCGGGGGCAGACTCGTCGACTTCGAGCAGCGTGCCTAGCTGCGCGAGCAGCTCGCCGGCGAGCAGCAGGTCGAGCGCCGCCTCCGGGATGCGCGCGTCGCGCAGGCGAAGCTCGACACGAAGGCGTGAACGTCCGCCGCTCGGGATCGGCCGCGCCGACACGTAGAGGTCGCTGCGGCTCGGCGCGGCGTCGAGCAGCGTGTCGAGCACGGCGCCGAGCGCGAAGCGCAGCGTCGGCTCGTCGCAGCGCACGCTCGCGTCGCTCGCTTCGAGCTCGCGCAGCACGAGCAGCCGTTTCGCGAGCAGCTCGTCGCGGCGCTCCTCGAGCAGGCTCGCGAGCAACGTCGCGAGATTCGTCGTCTCGTCGGCGCTCGGCGCGAGATCGGGGAAGCGCTCGAAGCGCGCGACGCGGCGGGACAGCCGCACCGTGCTCGGCTCGTTGCTCGCGTCTGCGGCGTGCAGCGCGGGGCGCAGATCGCGCGCGGCGGCGCGAGCAAATGCGCGCAGGTCCGCGCGCGCGCGGTCCGAAGCGAGCGCCGGCTCCGCGGGCGGGACGGGCGTGATGGGCGCAGGAGGCGCGGAGTCCGAGCCCTCCGCGTCTTCGCGGCGCGCGGCGTCGAGCTCGTCGCTCAGCGTCTCGAGCCCG
>Ga0187894_10000270_pt1 | contig 69836 bp, 68 predicted proteins | sample GBC1701081metaG_FD_136650 | JGI IMG/M metagenome (GOLD analysis project Ga0187894, IMG submission 136650) | White microbial mat communities from a lava cave in the Kipuka Kanohina Cave System on the Island of Hawaii, USA - GBC170108-1 metaG ... | reverse complement strand
CACACTGGCTTCGCGGTCGGTCGCCGGGACTGCGGATTGAGTCATGCATGCCTCCTGGTGTCTTGCGCCTCTGGATCATATCGTCCGTCGGCCTTGTAAGACAAGCGGTTGTGTCGCAACTTTCGCTGCCAGAGCTGTCAGCGGGAATGCAATGAGCGCACGGGCACACTCTTCACCCCTCTGCCGTATCCCAGCGATGGGGGCCGTGTGGTGCTCTGGCCGAAGCTGCCGAAACTCCTGCGGGAATATCCGGATATCAAGGTCGAGATCATCATTGACCAGGGCCTGACCGACATCGTCGCCGAGCGGGGTACGACGCTGGTGTGCGTCTCGGCGAGCAGGTTGCCAAGGACAAGTGTCTGTAGCGGACAACGCCCTTTACCATTTAGACACTCGCTGGCACGAACATCGGTCCCGGCGGAACCGGAAAACGAGTTCGCATCAGTGGATTCGAGATATGGACGACCGGAGCGGATGGGCTGATAGCCGAATCACGAGGCCATCTTGACAATGCCAGCTATCAACATCAGCTTAAACACGGAGTCGCGGAATCACAGAACTAGTCCTGTTTGCCGAAGACCTGATCCGGTGTGACGAGCGAGGGCACATCGGGGCGATGACAAGATTGGTAAAAGGAAAATCTCTAGGAGAACTCGCGAGCCACAATAGAGAGGCCTAGGCCGCGCGTCCCAGATCAAGTCAAAGACGTCTTGAGCGCCTGTCTCCGATAGGTCGTCATCGAGCTGAAGCGGCAAGCGCTACTGGTCTCCTGCGAATTGAGTACCGAGGAGTTCCGATGGCCGAGGAAATTCATGACGTCCTGGTAGTTGGTGGCGGCCCGGTTGGACTCGCGATGACCGCCATGCTCGGCAAGGCGCGACATAAGGTCGCGCTGTTTGAGCGTTGGCCTGCGAGGTACGGCTTGCCGCGGGTCGGGGGTATCGATGCCGAGATGATGCGCATTTTCCACTCGCTGGGGATGGGCGGTCATTGGTTCGACGACCTGATCTATGCGCACACTTATTCGTGGTACGGCATCGGCGGTGAGGAACTCCAGGACCTGCGACGCGGGCGGCCCGTGCTGGAAGTGTCAGGTTGGCCGGGGTTCGTGCTGCAATATCAGCCGTATCTCGAGGACGAGCTGGCCAAAATCGTCGAATCGTTGCCTACCACCGAGTTCCATCGCGGCTGGGAGGTGATAGAAATCCGTCAGCATTCGGATCATGTCGAATTAAGGGCCCGCGAGATGAAGCTCACCGCCGCCGGCGAGATCGTGCCCAGCGGTGCGACTCGCGTCGCACGCGGACTTTTCCTCGTTGGCGCGGACGGCGCCAACAGCTTCGTACGAACCAGTGTGGGCGAACCGATCGAAGATCTCGGCTTTACCACGCGCTGGTTTCACATCGATTCCAGGGTCAACCCCGCAGGGCGCGGCAAAATCACCCGTCCCGCGCAATACTGCGAGCCATCGCGGCCCTACATGTGCATGCCGATGGGCAAGAGCCATTACCGCTTCGAGTTCATGGTGATACTGGACGATGACGAGGCTGAGCTGCTTAAGCCCGAGACCGCGTGGCGTTTCATGGAGCCGTGGCTCAAGCCAGGCGACGTCGAGATCGTACGCCACATGATTTATTCCGTCGCATGCCAGCTCGCCAAAAACTGGCGGCATAGAAGAATCCTTCTGGCCGGCGACTCGGTTCATCAGATGCCGCCCAAGCTTGGCCAGGGAATGTGTTCGGGGATTCGCGACGTCTTCAACCTAGCGTGGAAGTTCGACCGTATCCTGCGCGGCGAAGCCGGTCTTTCGCTGCTCGATACCTATACCGCCGAGCGTTTGCCGCACGTACGCGATTTAATCGAACTTTCGGCCCATCACACGCGGCTCGTGTGCGAAATCGATCCTGAGCGGGCCCGTGCCCGCGACGAAATGTATCTGGCGGGAAAAGCCCCGGCGCTCAAGGCGTTTCCGTGGCTGCGCAATGGAATCGTGCATGGCAGCTCGGAACCCGTGCGCGGCATAACCGGACGGCTGGGTCCGCAGGGCAAGGTCTTGCTGGAGGGCGTAGCGGGATTCGCCGACGATCTGCTCGGCACTGGCTGGTCAGTGGTGAGCTTGACCGATGTGCGAACCAACTTGAGAGCCGATCGGCGAACATTTCTGGAGGGGCTGCAGACGCGTTTTTTGAAGGTTGCGCGCACTGCCCGCAACGCGGGTAGCGGCGAGGCTATTGATCTCGATGGTATCTACACGCGCTTTTTCGGCGAAGCGGGCGTGGAGAGCGTGCTGGTGCGGCCGGATTTTTACATCTTCGGCGCCGCTGGCTCGGCGCAGGAATTTGACGCGGTGGTGGACGACCTGTGCCGTCAGTTGGTCAGATATCGGTAAATTGCAATTTTCTCATTACGCCAGCCGTTATGCCCCCGGCCTCGTCGCTGCTGGCGAAATGGCCTGGAAACAGACTATATAATACGGGTTCAACTCACTCACGGTACTTTTGCCAAGGATGAATTGCCCCAGCGCACTTTCCGGTTGTGGCACAACCGGCCAGGCTTCTAGTGGGATTGCCGTAGCGCCAGGCACGAATATTCGTAACAGCTGACACGATATTTCGTGAATAGCTGGCTATCAGTAAGAAAGGAAACGATTAACATATTGAATCTTTCATTGCTTTTGCGTGCAATGATTGGGCGGCAGGATGGAATGAAACGTGCTGTGCCATGTGCGAACGGGGACAGTCAAGCTCGCCCTTGGAGCGGGTTCTCCATCAAGTTGGACCGAGAGATTTGAATCAACAGGAGAGAAAAATGCGTTTCGGTATTACGTACTCCATTGAAAAAGGTGCGGGACGCTCCGCCGTCGAGAAGTTCCGCGAAGCGATCGAAGAAATTCGCCTGGCCGAGTCGCTGGGGTTCGACTGCGCGTTCATCAGCGAGCATCATTTCTTGGACGATGATATGTTCCCGTCCCCGTTGATCGCGCTTAGCTACGTGGCAGCCAAGACGGAGAAAATTCGGCTCGGGTCTGGAGTCATCCTACTGCCCCTGCACGACCCAATCCATGTCGCCGAGGACGCTGCTGTCCTTGATTTGATTTCCGGTGGCAGACTCATACTCGGGATCGGGCAAGGATATCGGCTGGAAGAGTTTCAGGCTTTCGGCCGAGCACTCAAGGACCGCTCAACCTTACTGCGCGAGGGCGCTATGCTCATCCGCAAGCTCTGGACCGAACAGAGTGTGACATATCGCGGCAAGCATTTTCAGACGGACGGTGTCACCCTGACGCCGAAGCCCGCCCAGAAGCCGACGCCGCCGATTTGGGTCGGGGCCAAGAAGAGAAAAGCGGTAGAGCTGGCGGCAGAGGTTGGCGATGCATGGTACGCCGACCCGATTACTCCACTATCGATCATTTGCGAGAATGTTGCACATTGGGAACGGACGCTGACGGCGCACGGCAAGAAGCGATCGGAGCAGGAGTTCGCCTATTATCGCGAATGGGGCATAGGGCCGGACGACAAGTCGGCCTGGAAGCACGATGGTGAGGCGATCACCGGTGAGTATCGCAGGTACCTGGGTTTTGGACACCTGGTGGATGACGAAGGGCGACCGATCCCTCCCGGACGAGAGGACCTGCTGCCCGACCTGGTGCGGCAGCGAACGACGATTGGTGGTCCGGAACGCGCCCGCGAGGACTTGCAGATGATCCGGGAGACACTCAACCCGACGCATGTGATCTTCAAGATGAGGCACGCGGGGTCGACGCACGAGAACGTGATGGCTTCGCTCCGACTGACTGCTGAGAAGGTGATCCCGCACTTCGCGTCATAGCGGGCGGGAACGATTCGACGGTTCGGCGAGTCAGGGATGTCGACCGTCCAATCACAAGGGAGGTGTCCTATGCCTACGGCCCAGATGTTCGGTGCGCGGATCCAACGGGTGGAAGACCCGCGTTTCCTCTGCGGGCAGGCACAGTACGTGGAAGGGATCGTTCTTCCAAACATGCTCGCAATGGCTTTTGCGCGCAGTCCTCATGCCCACGCGCGGATTTTGTCGATCGACGCGAGCAAGGCGTTGGCGCTCCCAGGTGTCTACCGCGTGCTAGTCGGGGAGGAAGCGAAGGAACGGTGCAAGCCGATTCGGGTTGACTGGGATTTCAAGCTGGGACAATACAAGGCCTGCGATTATCCGATTATCGCTACGGAAAAAGTACGATTCGTCGGCGAGATCGTCGCGGCTGTCGTGGCGACAGATCGCTACGTCGCTGAAGATGCTGCCGAGTTGGTGGAGGTCGATTACGAACCGCTTCCCGCCGTAGCTGATCCCGAAAGGGCGATCGAGGAAGGCGCGCCGCTCGTGCACGAAGAATGGGGCGACAACGTTATGCTGACCGCCAAATTCGAGGGCGGAGACGTTGACCAAGCGTTCCGAGAAGCAGACGTAGCCGTCAAGGCACGATACCGTTTGAACCGCCATTGTCCGGCCCCGATGGAAGGTCGAGCAGTGCTGGCGTCGTACGATCCCGTCCTCGACCATATGACTGTATGGACCTCGACGCAGATGCCGCACCTGGTTCGGACCGAGCTCGCGGATCTCCTCGGCTATCCGCAACACAGGATTCGCGTGATCGCGCCCGACGTCGGCGGTGGCTTCGGACTCAAATGCAACATCTTTCCCGAAGAACTCATCGCAACGATTTTGACGCGTGAACTCCGGCGTCCCGTCAAATGGGTGGAGGATCGGCGGGAGAACCTGCAGAGTTCCTACCACGCGAAGGATGAAATCTGTTATGTGGAACTGGCAGCCCGGAAGGATGGAACGCTCCTCGGTCTGAAGGCGAAGTTCGTCGGCGACGCGGGTGCATACAACGCCTTTCCCTTCACCTCTTGCTATGAGCCAGCACAGGCTGCAATGGCCTGTCCCGGCCCCTATAAAATCCCCAACGTCCGGACGGAGGCGGTCGCCGTCGCAACCCACAAAACGACGACAGGCGTGTACCGAGGCGTTGGTCTTCCGGCCGCGCAGTACGCGCTGGAGCATACTGTGGATCTTGCCGCGAGCCAGCTTGGCATGGATCCGGCGGAGATCCGCCGCCGGAATATCCTACGGAGCACGGATTTCCCGTACGCCTCGGCGACCGGACTGCAATACGACAGTGCCACCCCGCTTGAGTCCCTGGAGATGGCGCTCAAGATGATCGACTATGAGAAGTTCCGTACGGAGCAGATGGAGGCGCGAAAGAAGGGCAGGTATCTCGGCATCGGTCTCAGTGCCATGATCGAGATGACCGTGTTCGGACACGAGTTCTTCCACGCCTTGAACTGGCGCACCAATTTCGGGTATGACTCCGCTCATATTCGAGTCGACCCCGGTGGCGGGGTTACTGTGAGCGTTGGAACGCAATCCCACGGTCAGGGACATGCGACCACGTATGCCCAGTTGGTAGCGGACGTCATCGGCTGTGAGGTTAAGGACGTGACCTTCATCCAGGGAGACACAGCGGCGACACCGTTTGGCTGGGGAACGTGGGGAAGTCGGAGCGCCGTCGCTGGTGGAGGGGCAGTGATCAAGGCGGCAGAGCGGGTGCGGGACAAGATGTTTCGTATTGCGGGAAACGCTCTGGAGGTAAGTCCACACGATCTGGAGCTGAAAGAGGGAAAGGTGTCGGTCAAGGGCGTTCCAGGAAAGAGCCTGACGATTCGCGACGTGGCTCAGGCGGCGATGTACACGCTCAACGTACTTGGGGACGAGGAGCCCGGATTGGAAGCGAGCTACCACTACAAGGCTCCGTTTCCCTACGCGAATGCCACACACATCGCCCTGGTCGAAGTGGACCCAGAGACAGGCGCCGTCAAAATCCTCCGCTACGTGGTGACGGAAGACTGCGGCAAGATGATCAACCCGATGATCGTCGATGGTCAGATTATGGGTGGAGTCGCTCAAGGAATCGGGATGGCGCTGCTGGAGCACCATCAATTCGATGAGCACGGGCAGATGCTGACGGGCTCTCTGATGGATTATCTCCTGCCGACGGCGACGGATGTTCCGCAGATCGAAATCGGCCATCTCGAGACGCCATGTCCAGTTTCCGTTGGCGGTATCAAAGGGATGGGCGAGGGTGGAGCAGTCGCGCCTCCGCCGGCGATCGCCAATGCGATCAGTGACGCACTCGTGCCGATTTGCGGGTGGAAGAGCATCGAGAAGCTACCAATCACTCCAGAGGTCGTCTACCGCTTGGTTCACTCGCGATCAGGGACGTAAGCGCAACCGTTCTTTGTCCCCGAAGAGGAGATTGACATGATCACCAAAGAGTACGCATTTCACGCCCCGAGAACAGTGGAGGAGGCCTTCGGCTTCCTAGAACGCTATGGAGACGACGCAAAGGTGCTCGCCGGTGGCATGAGCCTCGTACCGATGATGACACTGGGACTCGTCCAGCCCGAAGCAATCATCAGTCTGAATCATCTCCTGAACCTCGACTATATCAGGGAGGACGCGGGGAGCATCTGCATCGGAGCGATGACACGACACCACGCGGTTGTGAGCGATCCGGCGATCCGGCGGCATTGCCCTTTGCTCGCGGAGGCTGCGCGCTACATTGGTGACGTGCAGGTTCAGCACCGGGGAACGATCGGGGGCAGCCTGGCACACGCGGACCCTGCCGCAGACTATCCGCCAGTCATGTTGGTGCTCGGTGCCCAGTTCCGGCTGCAGAGCAAAAAGGGTGAGCGCGTCGTGAAGGCGGCCGACTTCTTCCAGGGGCTTCTACAGACGGCACTTGAACCGGGGGAGTTGCTGACCGAGATCCGGATTCCGAAGCCCGCTCACAAGGCGGGCACGGCATACCTCCGACTCCACCGAGTAGAAGGAAATTTCGCGATCGTCAACGCGGCAGCCCTGATCGAGAACGACTTCAAGGGTGCCCGTTTAGGGCTCGCCGGTATAGGGCCAAAGGCGATTTTGCTGGATGTCAGTGAGCATGTCGCCAAGGGCTTAACTGAGGCGGCCCTCCGCGGGATCGCCGCCGACGTCTCTGCCGCGTCGAGCGAGGCATTCAGGGACCTCAATGGGGGCGCAGACTACAAGCGTGCGATGGCGCGCGTCTACGCGCAGCGTGCAGTGCAGACGGCAGCGGCACACATGCAGTGATAGACGGCCTCACGGCCGCTTTTGCTGAATCGAGCACAGCAGAACAGAAAGGGAGGAGAGCCATGAAGGTACCAGTTCGAGTGACGGTCAACGGCCGGAAGCATGAGCTCCTGGCCGACACACGAATGGTGCTCGTCGATCTACTGCGGGAGGAGCTGAAGCTGACCGGCACGCACATCGGGTGTGGGACGGGGAGCTGCGGCGCCTGCACGGTGATACTGAACGGACAGACTGTGAAGTCTTGCTGTATTCTTGCTGCGGACGTGGACGAGCAGAGCATCACGACGATCGAGGGCTTGAGTACGGGTGCGCACGAGCTGCACCCCATCCAGGAGGCGTTCGTCGCGAACCAAGGGTTACAATGCGGTTACTGTACGCCGGGGATGGTGCTCTCTGCGCTGCAGCTCCTCACAGACAACCCGAACCCGACAGAGGACGAGATCCGCCACGGGATCTCTGGAAACTTATGCCGCTGCACCGGCTATGTGTTGATCATCAAGTCGATTCTTGAGGCGGTGAAGGCGATGCAGGCAAAACGCGCAGCCTGAGGAAAGGAGCGTCATATGAAGTATGTCGGACAATCGATCCCGTCATTCACGAACCGGACGCTCGTTGCCGGGCACGGGCAGTATGCGGCAGACATCCAGCTCCCAGGCATGTGCTGGATGGCGGTGCTGCGCAGCCCCTATGCACACGCGCAGATTCTCTCGATCGACGCCAAGAAGGCCGAGGCGTTGCCCGGGGTTCTGTACGTGCTCCTGGGCCGCGAAATCGAGAATACGGTCGGCCCCATGCCGCTCCGGGCCGATCCAGCCAACTACGGCGGAAAGACGCGGCGCACCTGCGCCCTCCCGACTGAACGCGTGGGTTTCGTCGGGGAGGCCGTTGCCGCAGTCGTCGCCGAGGACCGCTATACGGCGCATCAGGCGCTCGAACTGATCGACGTCGAATACGAAGAGCTTCCGGTAGTGACTGACGCCAAGACCGCGCTGCGCCCGGGTACGCCTCTCGTCGAGCCCGAGTGGGGCGATAACGTGATGTTACACCGGGAGTTCGTGAGCGGGGATGTCACTCGTGCTCTCCGCGAGGCGGATGGAGTGGTGCGCGGCGCCGTGAAAGCGCATCGCTACGTTCCCGCCCCACTAGAGCCACGGGTTTGTGCGGCTAATTACGACCCGTATCAAGACCTCCTCACACTCTGGGCCTCGACCCAGACGCCTCACACACTCCGCGCGCTTCTAGCGGAACACCTCAAAATGCCCGAGACCAAGGTCCGAGTCATTCAGCCGCACGTCGGGGGTGGCTTCGGTATGAAGGCCGTGGGCTCACCGGAAGAAGTCATGGTTGCCTACCTCGCACGGAAGTTGCGGCGCCCGATCCGCTGGGTCGAAGAGCGGACAGAGCATTTCTTGGCCGCCGGGCACTGCCGGGAAACGGTCCTCGAGTTCGAAGCGGGGTACAAGAAGGACGGTCGGCTCTCCGGCTTACAAGCGCGCGTTATTGCCGATGTCGGTGCCGCGCGCACGGGCTACGGCTGGGCGCAGTCCTTTGTCACCGCATACTGCGTGCCGACAGCTTACAAGGTTCCCGACTGCACGGTCGAACTGTTCTCGGTCGTCACCAATAAGTGTCCGTGGACTGGCTACCGGGCCTTCGGCAAAGAAGCAGCCTCGTTTCTCATGGAGCGCGTTCTCGATCGCGTGGCGGACGCGACGAGTATCGATCGAGCGGAAGTGCGTCTGCGGAACTTTATTCCGGCGAACGAGTTCCCGTACTCGCAGGTCTCGGGTGCTATGCTCGACAGCGGAGATTATCCGCAGGCCATGCGTAAAGTGCTGGAGCTGATTGATGTCGCAGGCTTCAAGACCGAACAGGCTGAGGCACGTCGCCAGGGGAAGTATCTAGGACTCGGGTGTAGCTTCGCCCTGACGCCAGAGGGTTGCGCGTTGCCGAACTCGTTTATCCAAGGCTACGACGGCGCGACCGTACGTGTTGCCCCTTCGGGGCAGGTGACGGTGCTCACGGGTGTGACCTCCCCAGGCTCTGGCAACGAGACCGGAATCGCACAGATCGTCGCCGACACGCTGGGTGTCGCGGTCTCGGACATCCGGGTGATTCAGGGAGACACTGAGACCTGTCCCTACGGGCTCGGCAACTTCAGTTCGCGGAGCCTGATGGTGGGCGGTGCCGCGGCCAAAATCGCTGCTACCCAGCTGCGCGAGAAGATGTTCACGGTCGCAGCCGAGGCCCTTGAGGTATCACCTACGGATTTGGATGCCGAGGACGGTCGGATTTACCTCAAGGGCGCCGCGACGCGAGGCATAGCGATTGGGGAGGTGGCGAAGCTCATTTATCAGAACGCGCACGGCAGGGAAGCCTGCGGCGTGGAGCCGGGGCTGGAAGCGACACGCTATTACCGGCTCGAAAACGTCTACCATCAACCCGAGAAGGACGGTCGCTTCAGCTCCTACCCGACCTGGCCGTACGAGGCCGTTGCCGCGGTCGTTGAGGTCGACCCGGAGACCGGGGTCGTGAAGGTTCTCAGATACGCCAGCGTGCATGATTGTGGGAAGATCGTTAATCCTCTGCTGGTGGACGCCAATCTCCATGGTGGCATTGCGCAGGGCCTCGGTGGTACCCTCTACGAACAGCTCGTCTACGACGACGCTGGGCAGTTACAGACGGCGACCTTCATGGACTATACGCTTCCGACTGCTGTGGAGATGCCGTCGAACCTGATTCTCGAGCACCAAGAGACTCCATCTCCGTTCACGCCGCTCGGGGTCAAGGGAGCGGGTGAATCGGGGATCACTGGACCTCTTACAGCCATCGCTAGTGCGATCGAGAATGCCTTACCGCATCTGAAGCTCGAGCTGATGGAGACGCCGTTCACGCCGTACCGCCTGTGGCAGGCGATCCAAGACGCCTCGAGAGGCTGAGAGCAGTTTGCGAGATGCCGATCTACAAGGAGGAGACTCAGATGTCGCAGCACGTGATCGCAGAGGTGATGGCGAGCAGCGAGGGACGAATGCTGGGCGATGGGCTGCAATGGCCGGACATAAAGGAAATCTTGGCTCGCTGTAAAGATTGGAAGGATTGGTACGGAGTGGTCGCGAGCATAGGCGACCGATACGAGGCCCTTGCCGAGAAGTCGCTGAGGGCGAACCACAGGGTCTCTGCCGGTGAGCTTTTCTGGCGGGCTTGCATGTATTACCACTACGCACAGTTCTACGCCTTCGAAACGCCCGAGTTTCGCGAGGCCGGTCAGAAGAAGAAGGTGGAGCTGTACAAGAGAGCAGCCCCTTTGTTCTATCCGCCTGCGGAACGTGTGGAGATCTCCTTCGAGAGCTTCACTATCCCGAGCTACCTACGGCTCCCGCCAGATAGGAAGAAGCCTCCGTGTGCCATTCTCATTGGCGGGCTCGAGAGCACGAAAGAAGAAAGCTTTCTTTTCGAGAACATGTGCCTATCGCGCGGACTCGCAACTTTCGCCTTCGACGGGCCCGGCCAAGGAGAGATGTATTTTCAGACGAAGATCCGTTCGGACTTCGAGCGCTTTACCTCCGCTGTGATCGATTACCTCGAGAGACGCAAGGAAATCGATGCCAAACGGGTCGGAGTGCTGGGGAGAAGCCTCGGGGGGCATTATGCGCCAAAGAGTGCGGCCCACGACCAGAGAATCAAGAGCTGCGTCTGCTGGGGAGCGCTGTACGAGCTGCAAACGTATTGGGAAAGCATGCATTTCCTGACCCAACAAGGGTTCCGCTACTGTTCCGGGCAACCCACTCTCGAGGCGGCGAAGGAGTATCTCAAGATTATCGATCTCCAGGGATGGGCAGAGCGGATTCGCTGTCCACTCTACATCCAGCATGGGGCGCGGGATGATCTGATCCCAGTGAACCAGGCCGAACGGCTCGCACGGGAGGCACGAAACACCGAGAGGCTGGTTCTGCAAATTGAGCCCGACGGGAACCACTGTTGCCATAATCTCTACCACGTTACTCGCCATGCGATGGCCGACTTCTTGGCCGAGACCCTATAGGAGTAGAGAATATGCTATTCGCTGTTTTTGCCAGCAACGCGCGGAAGGTTGAGATTGAAGGGACCCGTGCCCCTTACGGCCTCCATCTCGACTACCTGAAGCCGTTGATGGAAGCCGGACGCGTTGTTTTAGAGGGTGTATTCTCTGAAGAGAATGGCAGCTTAACGATCATCGAGGCGGATTCGGTAGATCAGGTGCTGCAAATTCTCGAGCACGATCCCTATATCGCCCACAACGGCTGCACAGAGGTACAGATCAAGCATTTTGTGCAAATGTATCCTCGCGCAAATGGGGCACGGGATCAGGGGAAGAGAAACGAGTAGCAGACTTTGGGCTGCTGATCCTCTTAAGAGATCAGCCTTCCGTAGGAGGAGTGTATGAAGCCGCCCGAATTCGAGTACGAGGCAGCAAGGAGTGTAGAGGAAGCAGTGGAGCTTCTGCACGCGCGGGGGGAGGAGGCGAAGATCCTTGCGGGTGGGCAGAGCCTTGTTCCGCTCATGAACTTTCGCCTGACCAGGCCGGGGCTTTTGATCGACATTAACGGCATTGCCGCTCTCGACTACATCAGAGATGCTGACAGTGGTGTTCGCATCGGGGCACTGACTCGTCACCGTATGGTGGAGATCTCCCCGATCGTGCAAAAGAAGTGCCCCATCTTGAGTGAGGGAGCCAAGCAGATCGGCCACCTCGCGATCCGCAACCGTGGCACCTTTGGCGGCAGTTTAGTCCATGCCGATCCGGCAGCTGAGCTCCCTATGCTCTGCGTGGCCTTGGACGCCAGCTTTAAGCTACGCGGCCGTCAAGGCGAGCGAACGATAAGTGCGAAAGACTTCTTTGTCACGTACCTGACCACTACCTTGAGGCCGGATGAGCTGCTGGTTGAGGTGAACATCCCGGGCCAACCCGCCGGTATCGGATGGGGGTTCCATGAACTGTGCCGTCGGCCGGGAGATTTCGCTATTGCTGCGGTGTCGGCGCTGCTGACTGTAGACAAGAAAGGCAACTGTGCAGAAGCACGTATCGCCATGGGTGGGGTGGGTCCTACCCCTATTCGGGCGAGTGAAGCAGAAGCGATACTGAAGGGTCAAACATTAAGTGAGCAGGCATTTGCGGAGGCAGGACAAAAAGCTGCAGCGGCTGCAGATCCTGGATCCGATGTCCACGCCTCGGCAGAGTTTCGACGTTATCTCGTCGGTGTCCTGACCAAGAGAGCGCTACGGGATGCCTGCGACCGAGCCAAGGGGGTGTAAGGTGGCCAAGAAAAGAACCGTGCGGTTAAAAGTCAACGGTAAGGAATATGAAGGTGCTGTAGAGCCGCGGACATTGCTGGCGGACTTTCTCCGTGAAGACCTCGGCCTCACCGGGACCCACTTGGGATGTGAGCATGGAGTCTGTGGAGCCTGCACGGTTATCTTTAATGGCGACTCTGTACGATCTTGCCTCATGTTTGCCGTGCAGGCCGACGGAGCAGAGATCACGGTCGTAGAAGGGTTGGCCCAAGAAGGGAAGCTCCACCCGCTCCAGCAGGCGTTCTGGGACTACCACGGTCTGCAGTGCGGCTTTTGCACCTCGGGGATGCTCATGACCGCCGTAGACCTGATTCAGAAGTACCCGCATATGACAGAGGCGGAGATCCGCCACGGACTTTCTGGCAACCTCTGTCGCTGTACGGGATACCAGAACATTGTCAAAGCGGTGAGTGAGGCTATGAAGGTGATGACGACAAAATGAGTTCAAGCATGATGCTCGGTTGTCTGTGGTACGGGAGCAGTGTAAAACCAACCGCTCCCCGCTGCCCGCAAAGGCAAGGCCAGGGTGACAAGGAGCAATCAAGATGAAATTCGGTTTGATCTATAGCTATCAGATAGAGAACAATGATGGCTACCGGACCTTTGCCGAGTCTGTGGAGCAGGTGCGGCTGGCGGAGCGCTACGGCTTTGACAATGTGTTGGTCAGTGAACACCATCTCGTGGAGAACGGATATTTCCCTGCCAGCTTACTGGCCGCTGCTAGCCTGGCGATGCGGACCGAACGTATCCGCGTCGGAACCGGTGTGCTCCTCCTTCCCCTTTACAATCCGCTCCACGTGGCCGAGGAGAGTGCTGTCCTAGATGTCATTTCCAACGGCCGGCTCATCTTCGGGGTGGGACAAGGCTACCGGCGGGAAGAGTTCGCCGCCTTTGGTGTTCCTCTCAAGGAACGGCCTTCGCGGCTGGCCGAGGGCGTAGAGGTGGTCCGCCGTCTATGGACAGAACCATCTGTGACCCACCACGGCCGTTACTTTCACCTTCAGAATGTGATGATGCGACCACAGCCGCGGCAGAAGCCCTGCCCGCCGATTTGGGTGGCAGCTAAGCAAAAAAAGGCAGTAGAGCTAGCTGCGCGTGTGGGTGATGCGTGGTTTGCTGATCCCATCACGCCAGTACGGGTGATTCAGGAAAGGGTTGCGGATTACAGGCGAGCACTCCAGAGTGCGGGCAAAGATTTTGCGCAGCTAGAGTTTCCCATTATGCGGGAAGCTTATGTGGCCACCTCTACCTCCCGTGCCTGGGAGGAGGCCCGTGACCCAGTGCTTTCCATATACAAGGAATATCTAGACTGGGGCCACATGCAGGATGAAGAAGGAAAGCCCGTCCCGCCGGGGAACGAGAAGGCGCTCGATGATGCACTGCATCAACGTTTTATGATTGGAGACCCTGATTTTTGTGTTCAGTACTTAGAGAAACTGCAGGCAGACCTCGGGGTCAACAATATTGTCATGCGCATGAAGTTCCCAGGGTTGGCGCATGACAAGGTCATGGCCTCGATTAGGCTTTTTGCCGAGAAGGTCATGCCTCATTTTGTCGAGTAGCAACAATGGAAGTAGGAAGGCAGGAGTGATGAATGTTCACCTCCGTTGAGGAAGTACAAGAGGCGTTGGCACGCGAGAGCTACATCAGCGATCGGGCCTTAGCACTCACCATTTATCTCGCCCATAAGCTCCAGAAATCCCTTTTTCTTGAGGGCGAAGCCGGGGTCGGAAAAACGGATGTGGCCAAGGTGCTCGCCAATGCGCTAAGCACCCGGCTCATCCGCTTGCAGTGCTACGAGGGTCTTGATGCGAACGCTGCGCTTTATGAGTGGAACTATGCCAAGCAGATTCTTCATATCCGCATGGAGGAGGGGCGCGAGCGCCCAAGAGCGGAGTTGGAGAAGACCATCTTCAGTGAAGAATTCCTCCTGCGGCGGCCGCTTCTCGACGCCATTCACAGCGGCGACCACGTCGCTCCAGTGCTGCTCATCGACGAGATAGATCGGGCGGATGAAGAGTTCGAGGCTTTTTTGCTCGAAGTGCTTTCTGATTTCCAGGTGACTATCCCCGAAATTGGGACTTTTCGGGCAAAGCATTACCCCTTTGTGGTCCTCACGTCTAACCGGACACGGGATATTAACGACGCCCTCAAGCGGCGCTGCCTGTACCACTGGATCGATTATCCGTCATTCGAGAAAGAGCAGATGATCGTCCGAAAAAAAGTTCCGGATCTGCCCGAGACTCTGACGGAACAAATCTGTCAGTTTATGCAAAAACTCAGGAACATTGACTTTTACAAGAAACCAGGCGTAGCGGAGACGCTTGACTGGGCACGTGCACTAGCCGTTCTCGGCCGCCAGAAACTCGACGGCGACAGTGTAGAGGAGACTATGGGATGTTTCCTCAAATACAGTGAGGATCTGCACCGCCTGCGGGAAGAGAAGGTTGAGACACTGCTCAAAGGGTTGTAATCCTTTGGGAGAGCCGCGGGCAGGGTACAGAATCCATGAGGTCAGAAGACCATCGGGCGGTGCTACCGGGGGAAAGAATTGTTACCCACATCCTGCACTTCTGCCGGTATCTGAAGAGACAAGGGCTCAGGATTACCACCGGCCGAATCCTCGATGTCGCCAGCGCCCTGCGCGCCATCGAAGTCACTCACAAGCAGGACTTCTATCTCGCTCTGCGGTGTTGCTTGGTTGCCAGCCGGGAGGATATTGCGATCTTCGATCAGGCCTTTCCTCTGTTTTGGGAGTTTACCGAGGATGAGTTCAGAAGCCCTTTGCCGGTTGGACAGGAAGGGCTGGATACTGCTATCACTGTCCAGACAGTTGGGTTACGAAGTGAAGGAGTAAACGGAAGCCAGTGGAGTCCCCATGAAACTTTGGGCAGGCGAGACGTCAACACCCTGAGTGTCGAGGAGAGCCGAGAGATTAACCGGCTTATACGGGAGGTCGCAAAGCGAATCGCCACCCGAGAGAGCCGCCGGCGTAAACCTGCCCGGCGAGGAGAGAGGGTGCACTTTCGCACCGCGCTGCGGCGGAGTCAAAAATACGGTATGGATCTGATTGATCTTGCCTGGGAGAAACGCAAGAAGAGAAAGACTCACGTGGTTCTTCTCTGTGATGTGAGCGGATCCATGGATTGCTACAGCCAGTTTCTTATTCAGTTCATGTTTGGCCTGCAAAAGGAGCTTAAGAACTCTCGCACCGCGGTCTTTAGTACCCGCCTGACAAATGTGAGCAACATCCTGCGCAGGAAAAGTGTGGAGGCAGCTCTCGGAGAAATCTCCCGCCATGTTCTCGATTGGTCAGGAGGAACGAATATCGGCGGTGCCCTAGCGGCATTTAATCGGACGCTGGGAAAGAGTTGTGTGCGCTCAAGCACCGTCATCATTATCGTGAGCGACGGGTACGATCGCGGCGATACAACGGTGCTGGCGAAAGAAATGACCGCCTTGCGACGTCGTTGTCACAAGTTGATATGGATCAACCCGCTGCTCGGGACGGTAGGGTATAGTCCAGTAGCCGAAGGAATGCGAACCGCTCTGCCCTACGTAGACCATTTCCTTCCTGCGCATGACCTCGAGAGCCTACGGGGGGTCAGCCGCGTTTTGCAAGGAACACCTGCGACTTCGGTCCGATCATCCTCTGTCCTGGCGAAGCTCAAGACGCCTGGGCCTTCGTTAAGCCGATAGGCACCTATGGGTCTCTCTGACGAACAAGATCAAACCCTTCTCCGGGTTACTAACGCTGTTGTTTCCTGCGTTGGCCAGGAAGAGCTGTTCAAAGCCGTCGCGACTGCCTTATCTCGACTCTACCTATTCGAGCGGGCCAGTTTATGTCTGTACGACGCAGACAAGGATGCTTTTCGACTGGTTGCGTTGCTTAGCGAGGGAAAAAGCGACGTCGGCAAAGGAACCTTGATCCCTCATATCAATAGCAGCCGGGTATGGATTGCCGTCGAGACCGGCCGCCCTTACTATCGGCCGGATCTGTCGCGGAAACCTCTGTTTTTTGAAGATCCTCCTTTGCTGAAAGAGGAGATGCACTCTGGGTTAGTTATTCCCATGATAGTCAGAGGCCAACCGGTAGGGACATTTAACGTGAATACTCGGCGGACTGCCCCTTTTTCTGACGCCGATATTGAGTTCTTGGCTCGGGTGACAAACCTGCTTGCGGTTAGTATTGCCAATGCCCAGGCTCAGCAGAAACTGGCAGCCCTAAAAGACCAACTGCAAAGGGAAAGTGCCTATTGGCGGGAAGAAACGAAAGGCGGCCGTGAGGCCGAAGAAATTGCTGCTCACCTCCCCTCTCTTGCCCAACTGATGGACCGGATCAGGACGGTCGCGAAAACGAATTGCACGGTTCTCATCACTGGCGAGACCGGGGTCGGGAAGGAGACTATTGCGCGGGCTCTCCACAACCAGAGCCCGCGCCGGCTCAAGCCGTTTGTGAAGGTGGACTGTGCGAGCTTGCCCCTCTCCTTAATTGAGTCGGAGATATTCGGGCATGAAAAAGGAGCTTTTACGGATGCCTACCAGAGGAAGCTTGGTCGCTTTGAACTGGCACATGAGGGAACACTATTTCTGGACGAGATTGGAGAACTGCCTATCAATACACAGGTGAAACTGCTCCGCTTCCTGCAAGAGAAAGCCTTCGAGCGGCTTGGGGGGAACCAGACCATTACGATTGACGCACGAGTCATTGTGGCTACGAATCAAAACTTACGGGGCATGATACTGACCGGGCGCTTCCGGGAGGACTTGTTTTACCGCATCAACGTGTCCCCGGTTCATCTGAAGCCGCTGCGCGAGCGGCCAGAGGATATTCCCCCACTTGTAGAGTATTTTGTCCAGAAGCATAGCCGCCGGGTCGGGAAGCAAGTTCCTCCTGTGGATCAAAGAACCATGGATTTTCTCTGCCGCTCCCCGTGGCCAGGCAATATTCGAGAGCTGGAAAATACTGTGGAACAAGCTGTGATTATAAGTACGGAGGGGAGATTAGTATTTGAGCTGGAGGGGCTCTCACCAAGCGGACCCCAAGGAGAACCGCTCAAGCCTCTGGCGGAGGTGGAGAAGGAGCATATTCTCTGCGTGCTCGGTCATACCGGAGGAGTTATCGATGGGGACAAAGGTGCGGCCCGGATCCTGGGGCTGCACCCCAATACGCTACGCAGCCGGATGCAACGACTGGGGATTCTCTTCACTCATCCTCGGCAAAGGAGCAATCACGAGGGGGCGAGCTGAACTGCAGTACCACGCCAGTCGCATGGTCACCCTCATTCACTCTCTTTCGGATCCCGCGAAGACCGCTACAATGGGCAATTCTGTTCAACACGGAATGCCGACCGAAGACGCAACAAAAGGAGAGAATCATGACGGACACGCAGACTCGCTCCGCGATGCTGTCGGGCTGCCGGGTACTCGACTTCACCCAATACCTGGCGGGGCCGACGGTCACCCGCCTGATGGCCGAGATGGGGGCGGACATCATCAAAGTCGAGATCGCGCCGATGGGCGATCCGGCTCGTTTGTTGCCGACGATTAAGTCCGGACGCAGCGGTTACTTCGTCCAGCAAAATCGCGGCAAGAAAAGCCTGTGCCTCGACTTACAAAAACCGGAAGCTCTCGACATCTTGCGCGCTCTGGCGGCCAAGGTGGATATCGTGGTGGAGAATTACGGCCCCGGCGTCTTGCAGAAGCGAGGACTCGACTACGAGGCGCTGAAACAAATCAATCCCCGCCTGATCATGGCGTCGCTCTCGGCCTTTGGGCGGAACAGTCCCCTGGCCCACAAGACCGGCTACGATATGATCGCGCAGGCGTTTTCCGGGCTCATGCATATGACCGGAGAGCCGGATGGTCCACCGACGTTCGTGGGCATTGGGATCACGGACGTGGGGACGGGCGTCCATACCTTTGCGGCGCTAGGCTACGCCCTCTATAACCGGGAAAAAACCGGCGTGGGCCAGTACATTGATATTGCGATGATCGACACCCTCTATCACATGCACGATTTCGGCCTGCAAAGCCACTCGCTGAGTGGCGGCGAGTTCATCCCCAAGCGCATGGGGAAATATCACAACCAGATTTGCCCGTGTGGAATCTACAAGGCCCCGCAGGGGTGGATTTTCCTCCTGGTCCTGGACCGGCAGTGGGCCAGTATGGTGCAAGCCATGGGGAAGCCGGAGCTGCTCACAGATCCACGCTTCGCCACGGCCGCCGGTCGGGTCACAAACCGCGATCTCCTGAACCCGATCATGCAGGAGTGGTTCTTGTCTTTTCCCAGCGATGAGGCGGCATTGGCGGTGCTGGAACACTACCGGATTGCCTGCGCGCCCGTGCTCTCGGTGGTGGATACGCTTGAACATCCCTACTTCAAGGCGCGCAATATGGTGCGGACGGTGTCCGACCCGATTCTTGGCGAAGTCACCATTCCGGGCTTTCCCTTGAAGTTTTCGGCCTATCCCGACCTGCCGGAACTGCAAGCGCCGTTGCTCGGGCAGCACGGGGTGCAGGTGTTGCAGGAGTATCTGCATTATTCGGATACGGAGATCGCGCGACTGCAGCAGAGCGGCACGCTGTATCGGGAGGATCGGTAAGGCGTCGCCCGGAGAGCATGAATAAATTCCAGCACCGCATCCCTACACGGGGATAATGAAACCAAATCTACTCAGTGTCATCACATACGGTGTGCTGAGCAGGCTCAGCCTACATCATCACTGAGAAGGAGGATTTTTTCATGCGGAGCCTTCGTCAAGCGTCGTCTCTCAATAAGATTCTGCTGTCTTCACTGGTTGCCACAGCCTTGCTGGTAACAACCAGTAGTTTTGCTGCCGACGGTCATACCAGTAAGCCGTTCGCCGGAGCGAAGGCGAACACCGGCACCGTGACGCATACCAAAGAAGGCGGCAAGAATGTTCTGACTTTGTCAGACGATTTCAAAGTGCCCGATACCCCAGACCCGCATTGGCAAGTGGTCGACTCAAAAGGCAATGTCTACCTGCTGCAACGGCTGCCGATTAAAGGCGACAAAGTCAATCGCAGCATCACCCTACCCTCCTACATCGCTGATATTGCTAAGGTGCAGATCTGGTGCGCTTTCGCCGAAACGTCGCTAGGCGAAGCGTCTTTCGATTCCCCAGTGAAATAGCGCGAATAAATAGTCTCATTGCGTAGGGTCGATTGCGGGAGGAGAACAGGATCTCACGTCGGTACGCTCTCGGGATTATATACTCTCTTCCCCTATCAAAGGGAGGAAGCTATAGTAGTCCTGTTCGCTTGTTACTCACAGAAAGAGAGATACATGCAAACAACCACACCCCCGTTTGCCACCCGGCTGCACCAAGAAGGGAAATGGCTAACCCGGTCAGGTATTGATACGGTTCAGATCAATGTCGGCAAACTGTGCAATCAGGCTTGCCTTCACTGTCATGTCGAAGCCGGCCCTAAGCGCACGGAGATCATGGACCGTCAGACCGCCGAACTCGCGCTCGACTTTGTTCGTGCGGCATCTCCTCAAACGGTCGATATCACCGGTGGCGCGCCGGAACTGAACCCTTCTTTCCGTTTTCTCGTCGAACGGGTGCGACGTGACGGGCGCCATGTGATGGACCGTTGTAATCTGACCGTCTTGCTCGAACCCGGACAGGAAGACCTGGCACAGTTTCTTGCTGACATGCGGGTCGAAATTATGGCGAGCTTGCCATGCTATTTAGAAGAAAACGTCACCAAGCAGCGTGGGCACGGTGTGTATACCAAGTCGATTGAAGCGCTGCACCGCCTTAATGCGCTGGGCTACGGGGAAGAGAATTCAGGGCTCATACTGAATCTTATCTATAATCCGGTTGGCGCTCACCTTCCACCTCCACAAGTCGCTCTTGAAGCCGATTACAAACGCGAACTCGGCACGCGGTTTGGCGTTCATTTTAATCGTCTCTATACCATCGCCAACATGCCTATCGCCCGCTTCGCCCACATGCTACGGCGAGAAGGCAAATTCGCGTCATACCAAGAACTGCTGGCCACCGCGTTCAACCCTGCCACGCTTGAGGGCCTCATGTGTCGGCATTTAGTGAGTATCTCCTGGGATGGCTTTCTCTACGATTGCGATTTCAATCAGATGCTTGACATGCGGCTAGGAAACGGCAACCCTTTTCGTCTTGGCGAGCGACCGGCCGCCGACCTTGTCCGTCTGCTGCGACAACGAGAGATTCTCGTCGACTCCCACTGCTACGGCTGCACCGCCGGGGCAGGTTCGAGCTGTGGCGGAACCCTGCAATAGTGCAAAAGCTCCAGAGAGGCTGTTTCCTGCCTCTCATGCGGGCACGGTGAAGAAGAAAGTGGCGCCTTTGCCAGGTTCTGACTTGACCCAGAGGCGTCCCCCGTGCCGCTCGACGATTTTCTTACAGATGGCTAGCCCGATGCCCGTGCCGGCGTACTCTTTTCTCGTGTGCAGGCGCTGAAAGACCTCAAAGATGCGCTCGGCGTACTGGGGGTCAATACCGATACCGTTATCCTGGATCGAGAACAGCCAGTGAGCTCTCTCCCGGCGAGCCGAGAGGTGAATCTGAGGAGGCGCCTGACTACGAAATTTGAGCGCGTTGCCGATCAGGTTCTGGAAAATGAGTCCCAAGAGCTTCGCATCGCCTTGTACGCTGGGCAATGGGTCGTAGGTCACGCTCGCCCCCTGTTCCTTGATAGTGAGTTGGAGATCGTGCAGCGTTTGCTGTAGCCTGGCCGTGCAGTCCACCGTAGTAAACGGTTGCACATCTCGTCCCACCCGTGTGTATTCGAGCAGATCACGGAGCAAAACCTGCATGCGCTGTGCGCCATCGACGGCATAGCCGATAAATTCGTCGGCCTCGGCATCGAGTTTTCCTTGGCACCGCTTAGCCAGCAGTTGCAGGAAACTGACCACCGTCCGCAGGGGTTCCTGTAAGTCGTGCGAGACCACGTAACTAAATTGTTGCATGGCCTCGTTAGAACGTTGCAGCTCCGCCGCCTGATGCGCCAGCCTCTCTTCCACTTGCTTGCGTTCGGTGATGTCGCGGGCAATGCCAATGACCCCGAGAATGGCGCCATGCTGGTCACGGTACGGCACCTTCACGGAATGGTAGGTGCGCGTGACGCCCGCCGCTGTACCGACGTGCTCATAGGCTTGCGGTTCACCCGTCGTCAACACGTGCTGGTCGTGTTCAACAATGCCGGGAACGCTCTCATGCGCAAAAACATCTTGATCCGTTTGCCCGATGACTTCCTCCACAGACTTGCCGAGCCAACCGGCTCCTGCCGAGTTGATCATCAGATAGCGTCTTTGTCGATCTTTTACGAAAACCGCATCTGGGGTTCCTTCGATGATTGCCTGGAGCAGATTATGGCTCTCCTGTAATGCGGCTTCTGCCCGCCGCCGTTCGCTGATATCACGGAAGACTAAGATAATCCCGCGCAACTGCCCGGCCCCATCTCGGATCGGCGCGGCACTATCGTCGATGGGGACTTCTTTCCTGCCTTTGGTCCGTAAGACCGTATGATTCGCCAGTCCAACCACATTGCCTTCACGTAGCACCTTGCTCACCGGATTCTCGACTGGTTGCCGTGTTTCTTCATTAAAAATGACGAAGATGTCAGATAAAGATTTCCCCAATGCGTCTTCCTGTGTCCACCCGGTTACTGTCTGAGCCACGCCGTTCATAAAGGTCACGGTCCCGGTCGGATCGGTCACCATTACCGCATCGCCGATGCTGGCGAGGGTCACCTGAAAGTACTGGCGCTGGACCCGTTCGGCTTCTTCGGCCCGCTGTTGACGTGCTTGCAAGGAACTAATCAGCGATGCCACCAAGATAAAGAGGCTCAAACGCAGCAGATCACCAGCTGCACCGACGTGGAGTGAGTAAAAAGGCGGAAAGAGAAAATACGCACTCAGGATCACCGATAGCGCGATAGCTAACAACCCCGGGCCCAGGCCGCCGTACCACGCACTGACCATCACGGCAGCGAAAAAAAAGGCAAACGGAGCCCCTTCCGCCACCGGCGGGAGCAAGAGCGTCAGCAGCCCGGCGAGCGCCACAGAGAGAACCGCTACTCCGTAGCGTCGCAGCAACACAGAGAGTTTGTTCTTCACGTGCCCCTCTTTCTTCGACATTCGGGTTTCTGGTCATTCTCTAAGAGAAAATCAAGTGGACTTTTCCTGTTTTGACATTATCAGGCAGTGAATGAAATAGCCCTGCCTGTCCTCATGAAACCTCGGAGCGAGAAACTCCATCCAACAGACCAGAGAGGAGAAACCGCTATGCTGAGTCTGAAAATCATTGTGACAATCGTGGGTCTCACGCTTTTTGCCGTTCCGGGCTATGCTCAAGTCATCGAAAAGAAGGCGCTGACGCTCGCCGCCGCACAGAAGATCGCCGCCGCCGCCGAGGCTGAGGCAAAGGCGAAAGGTGCACGAGTAGTGATCGCTGTCGTCGATGAGGGCGGCCATTTGCTTTTGTTGCAGCGCCTGGATGATACGCAAGTCGCCAGTGTCGAGGTGGCGATGGGAAAGGCGCGCACCGCCGCAATCTTTCGCCGCCCTAGCAAGGTGTTTGAGGATCAGGTCCGTGACGGACGTGTTGCCGCCCTCGCCCTTCCTGGAGCAACACCGCTGCAAGGTGGGCTGCCTATCGTTCTCGACGGCAAGGTCATCGGTGCTATTGGCGTCAGTGGGGAAACTCCGGCTCAAGATGAGGAAATCGCCATGGCGGGTGTTAACGCAGCGAAAGATCTTGCTGCCGGAACTCCTGAAAACGGGGCAGGCAAAGTGACTTACTTCAACAAGGAGAAAGTGGACGAGGCCTTTGCGCACGGAGCTGTGCTCTTCAAGGACAGTGACAAGTATATGGTGCATACCAGTCGCCGCGACAAAGCCGGGGTCGCTGAGGTCCACGTCAAGGATGCAGACATCATCTATGTCCAAGGCGGTTCAGCGACCTTCGTCACTGGCGGGACAGTAATAGACCCAAAGCCGACCGCGCCTGATGAGATCCGCGGCAAGGAAATCAGCGGCGGCGAGACCCGAACGATCACCAAAGGTGACGTCCTGATCGTTCCGGCCGGAACACCGCATTGGTTCAAGGAAGTACCGACGCCCATGACCTACTATGTGGTGAAAGCTCGCTAAACTGGGAAAGGAAATTTTCCATGGATTCTCATGCAGCGGCAAACTTCATTTCGTTGAATGCTAGTGCAGGGGCGCGGCACGCCGTGCCCCTACGGCTGATCTGTACTGTAGCTGTTCTCCTTGCGCTCACTCTCTACCCTTTCCGTGCAACAGCACAACTGACGCAAGATGCTCCAGTCATTGGCCGGCCCGCGGCGATTATCAACCTGGCCACCGCCGAGGGCGTACAGCTCGTGAAAGGACAGTGGCGCTACAGCGATACCAAGATTATTGAAGTAGACCATCACAGCCCCGGGCCAGATCTCAAGCCTTCAGGACCACCGAATCGCACCTATGATTACACCCCGCATGCTGGGGCGAGCGATTTTGACGACTCGCAGTGGGAGGTGCTCGAACCTGCGCAATTAGAAGCGCGGAAATCGACCGGCCGACTGTGCTTTAATTGGTACCGCACGAAGGTTACGATTCCCGAGAAAGTCGGCAACTTCGATCCAACCGGCGCCACCGTCGTCTTTGAAGTCGTCCTCGATGATTATGCCGAGATCTGGGTGAACGGAAAGTTGCCGCTCGTGCTGGGGCAGACTGGTGGTCCACTGGTGAAAGGCTTTAATGCTCCCAATCGTGTGGTGATAGGGCGCAACGTTAAACCAGGACAGCAGTTCCAGCTCGCTATCTTTGGTATCAACGGTCCCGTTTCGAATCCGCCAGGAAACTTTATCTGGATCCGTTCGGCAACGCTGGATTTTTACAAAGCCGATCAAGCCTATAAACCGCAGGAGTTTAGTCTCAAAATAGCCAAAGTGGACCCGGCCCTCGATACGATCCTGCCAGCTAATGCCAAGATCGAGAAGCTCGCGGGCGGCTTCTTGTTCACTGAAGGTCCAATTTGGGTCTCCTCCTCGGAAAATTCCCCTGGGTATCTGCTCTTCAGCGACCCCAACAACAACACGATCTATCGCTGGTCACAAGACGGTCAAGTCTCTGTATTCAAAACCAAGAGTGGGTATGCTGGTATTGATATTGGCGAGTACAATCAACCAGGCTCGAACGGGCTGACACTGGACCGTGAAGGAAGAGTCACGATTAATGAACACGGCAACCGTCGAGTTACCCGTTTAGAAAAGACCGGCTTTCTCACGGTCTTGGCCGATCAATACGAAGGGAAACGGCTCAATAGTCCCAACGATCTCGTCTACCGGTCCGATGGCGCGCTCTACTTTACCGACCCGCCTTTTGGCTTACCCAAGTTTTATGATGATCCAAGAAAAGAGCTGCCCTACAGCGGCGTCTTTTGTTTGCTCAACGGCAGGCTCCAACTCGTCAGTCAAGACCTAAAAGGCCCCAATGGCATTGCCTTCTCACCTGATGAAAAATACCTCTATATTGGCAATTGGGACCCGCAGAAGAAAATCGTCATGCGCTATGACGTCAACGCCGACGGCACCTTGGCCAATGGTAAGGTCTTCTTTGATATGACCAGCGCGCCGGGAGAAGATGCCCTTGATGGCATTAAAGTCGATCAACAAGGGAACCTCTACGTCTCCGGCCCGGGTGGTCTCTGGATCATCTCGCCGGAAGGAAAGCACTTGGGAACCCTCAAAGGGCCTGAACACCCGCATAATTTGGCCTGGGGAGATGACGACGGCAAAACGCTGTACTTGGCCGCCCAGACCGGATTGTATCGCATGCGCTTGCGCATTCCTGGAGTTCGCCCGGGAGGAGCGGAAACCAAATAGTAAATAGTGGAATAGGAACCTTATGGCTTTCGTTTCATCATCGTCACTGACTTTTTCCCGCTGCGCGGTCTCAACCATGTTTTTTGTCAACGGTGCCGTGCCGGCTAGTTGGGTCCCACATATCCCCGCGGTAAAAATCCAGCACGCCATCAGCGATGGCCAGCTTGGCATCGTGTTGCTCTTCATGGCGATTGGTTCAGTTCTGGCATTGCCGTCAGCCGGCTGGTTCATCAGCCGGTTTGGCAGCCGCACAATGACGGCGGTTGCCGCTCTTGGCTTTTGTCTGGCCCTGCCACTCCCTATCGTCAGTGCTAACGTTCCGCTGTTGGCGCTTTCCCTTATGATCCTTGGGGTCTGTAATGGCACGCTCGACGTTTCCATGAATGCTCAAGCCGTTGAGGTCGAGCGCCAGTATCAACGCCCGATCATGTCTTCGTTTCATGGGCTGTTTAGTCTTGGTGGTCTGATCGGTGCCACCCTGGCGAGTGGAGCGATGTCGTTCGGAATAACGTCTCTCCAGCATGTGATCGCTATCACCATTCTTTCTCTCCTGACGGTGCTCTCTGTCCTGCGTTGGCTGGTACCGTCACCTCCCCAGCGCGAAAGCCGCACCCCGACCTTCGTGCGGCCCACCGGTATCGTGCTCGGTCTTGGCCTTCTCGCCTTCTTCGCCCTGCTGACCGAAGGCGCGATGGCGGATTGGAGTGCCGTGTACTTACATGAGGTACTCGATACCGATCCCGCGACGGCGGCGATTGGCTTTGCCGCGTGTTCACTGATGATGGCGGTAGGGCGGTTCAGCGGAGATTCGCTGGTTCGGCGTTTTGGCCCTCGCCAACTCTTACGGCTCTCGGGTATGATCGCGGCAGTGGGGTTGGCTGGTGGACTACTGATCGGCCAACCCAAGGCGGCAATTGTCGGTTTTGGTCTCGTCGGGTTAGGCATCTCGAACATTATTCCTATCTTGTTCAGTGCCGCTGGCAGGATTTCCGGCATGCAAGCAGGGATGGCGCTCTCGGCGGTAGCAACGACGGGATATTTCGGCTTACTCGCCGGGCCGCCGTTAATCGGATTAGTCGCAGAAATCACCGGTCTTGCCGTTGCCCTCGGCCTGGTTAGTCTTTTCTGCGCAATTATCACTCTCTGTGCCGGTATCGTTTCTCATCCTCAACCGAGTTTAGCGACCATTTCTTTCGCAAAGCAATTCGAAGAGCAACTCTAAGGTGAAACTAAACGGAGCGCCCGTCATCTCATAGCACTGAGGAGGTTCCCGTGAGACTAACTGACAAAATTGTATTGGTTACTGGTAGCAGCCAAGGGATTGGCCGCACGATCGCCGTCCGTTTTGCTCAGGAAGGGGCCGACGTCGTGATCAACTACAATCGCACTCCTGGCGGAGCGCAAGAGGCGTTGGCCGAAGTTGAAGCTGCTGGTCGGCGCGGCCTCGTTGTACAAGCTGATCTGGCCAAGACTGCAGACGTCAAGCGGCTCGTCGCTACCGCGATCGAGCATTTTGGTCGACTCGACGTTCTGGTCAATAACGCTGGTATTGAAACGCACGCCCCGTTTTGGGAAGTCACTGAAGAGGACTATGATCGCGTTCTCAACGTTAACCTCAAAGGCGTCTTTTTCGCGACCCAGGCGATGGTTCAGCACCTCAAGCGGACCAATCGCCCAGGAAAGATTATCAACGTTAGCTCGGTTCACGAAGAGTTACCGTTTCCCAATTTCGCGGCTTACTGTGCAAGCAAGGGCGGCCTCAAGATGCTCACGCGCAACCTGGCAGTAGAACTCGGACCATTGGGAATTACGATTAATTCGATCGCTCCCGGAGCTATCGAAACCCCGATCAATACCAAGTTACTCAATGATCCCAAGAAACTAAACGCACTGCTCGCCCAGATCCCGCTCTCCCGCTTGGGGAAGCCATACGACGTCGCCGGCATTGCCGTATTCCTGGCTTCATCGGACGCCGACTATGTGACCGGCTCAACCTATTATGTCGATGGTGGGCTGACGTGGAATTACCAGGAACAGTAGCCGAAGAAAGTATGAACTCATGGTTAAGATTCGCGAATATCGACCCGAGGACGTTCAGCAAGTGCTAGCGTGCCAGATTGAACTGCAAGACTTCTTGCATGCGCTTGAGCCGATTATCCTCGAAGGCAAAGTGATAGCCAAAACTTACCTTGATTTTGTTTTCGCTCGTTGCGCTGAAACCGACGGAAAAGTATTTGTCGCCGAGGTTGCCAGTCAGATTGTCGGGTTTATCGCACTCTGGACGAAAGTGAAGCCGGAAGACTTGGACGAAGAACCGTTAGAATATGCCTTTATTTCTGACCTTGTCGTTTTACCCTCATATAGAGGGCAAAGACTGGGGCGGGCGCTGCTGCAAAAGGCAGAGGAGTATGCTCGCTCGCACGGCGCAACCACGCTTAAGCTAGAGGTTCTGGCAAAAAATGATGTCGCGAGAAATTTGTACAAAAATTACGGCTTTCGCGAATATCACCTGCTCCTAGAGAAAAGCTTATGAAGGCAGGGCGGGCTCTGCCCGCCGGAGCTGGCAGGCGCAGCCTGCCCTACAAAAACTGGATCCCTGCGGAGATTGCTTCGTCGCAGAGCCTGTCCTGAGCGAAGCGGAGCGGAGTCGAAGGGCTCCTCGCAATGACCTCAAGGGCTGTCATTGCGAGCGACTGACAAGGAGTGCAGCAATCTCATTCCATACAAGTAAACGAAAACTGCTCTAGCCCCTCTCAACGCCGAGTTCGCCGGCGTGCTGTCATTATCGTTTGTATGAGTTCCTCCGGAAAAACTGAAGACTCTCTATCCTCAGGGTGATTGAAGGCAGCCTTACCGAGTCGAATCGTTTCTTCATACGTGCGGAGATAGAGAACGCACGCCCCACACCGAGCAAGGTGAACTTCGCAGCGCGTCCCCATCTCCGCGTTAAGTTCGTTGGCACGATAGTCGCCGATCACCGCGACGAAGTCACGACACGTGAGATTCATATTGGCTTGGATGTCTGACCTTTGTCGAAGTGTCACGCTACCCCGACTTCAGGGTATTTTTCTATCTTGTTGCGAGCGAGCAGATGGGCTAAAAAAAGCGACAATGTCGCAACCGGGAAATTTGCCCCCTGCAAACATCGAACTTGAACAGCCGCTTCCTACGGACGACACCGCCCTGCGCGCAATCGTCGAGGGTGTCGAGACGGAGACTGGGGAGCGGTTCTTCCACTCACTGGTGCAGCACCTAGCGACTGCGTTTAACGTTCAGTACGCATTCGTGTCCGAGTTCAGTGACGATCGACAACGTTTTCGCACGCGCGCTGTCTGGGGACGCGGGCAGTTTCTTCCTAATTTTGAAATTCCTATAGTCGGCACTCCGTGTGAGGCGGTCCTGAATGGCCAGATAGCTCATCATCCAACGCAGTTGCGAGTCCTCTTCCCGTCAGATCATGGACTAGTGCTCTGGGAAGCGGAGAGTTACTGCGGTGTGCCCCTGTTAGATACCGCTGGAACCTGCGTTGGTCACCTTGCCATCATGGACGATAAACCCATGCTTGACGGCCCGCGCGGCTCCTCGATTCTACGAATCTTTGCCGCCCGAGCCCTGGCTGAGATTGAGCGCCTTCGCATCGAACAAGCGCTACGCGAGAGTGAGGAACGGTTCCGGGACCTGTACAATGAGGCCCCTGTCGCGTACCTGTCGGTCGGCACCGATACGCGCATCCGCCGGGCAAATCGTCAGGCAGCTGAGATGTTCGGCTGTCCGCTCGATCAACTGTTCGGGCGTGTTATGTTCGACTTCCTTGCTGACACACCGAGTGGGAAATCGAAAGCCCGGGCGGTCTTCGAACGGTTTCTCGCCGGCTTAGAGACGTTGAATGAAGAGATCGAGTGGCGACGGGCTGATGGTACCACGTTTTGGACTCGATCTTCCGTGCGGCCGATTTTCGATGCACAGGGGCGCGTCGAAGCTACCCGTTCGATGCACGTCGATATCACCGATCGTAAACGAATGGAGGAGTCCTTACGTCTTAGTGAGGAGCGCTTAGCCAGTGTTCTCTTCTCGGCGACCGATGGTATCGTCACCTTCAACGAGACGCGTCAGGTCGAGATCTTTAATAGGGCCGCGGAAACCATCTTCGGTTGCTCCGCAGTCCAAGCGATCGGCCGCCCCATCGATCGTTTTCTCACCGATGGGCTTCATCGTACACTCGCCAGGTCGTTAAAAACGTTTAGGCAGAATGATCAAGCGACATCGTACCTGTGGGCACCGGAAGGGCTCTTGGCGAAGAGAGCCGATGGCGGTTCTCTATTTCTTGACGAGATTGGCGAAATGCCGCCCGAGGCGCAGGTCAAGCTTTTACGGGTCCTACAAGAACAGGAATTCGAGCGGGTCGGTGGCAACAAAACCATCCGGGTCGATGTCCGTCTCATTACCGCGACGAATCGTGACTTGACCAAAGCAGTAGCAGAAGGAAAATTCCGGCAAGACCTCTACTATCGCTTGAACGTTTTTCCCGTGAGTTTGCCTCCTTTACGGGAACGTCCGGAAGATATTCCACTTCTCGTGCATTACTTCGTAGCCCGCTACGCGGCCAAGATCGGCCGACAGCTCGCGCGCGTGCCAAAAGAAACGCTGCAGCGGCTCACTACTTATCCCTGGCCTGGCAATATTCGTGAACTTGAAAATGTCATCGAGCGCGCAGTCATTCTCTCTCCCGGACCTGAGTTAAAAGTCGCAGTCGAGGCATTGCCGCCCCTCCCTGCTCTTGTTTCTTCTTCCGTCGCCATTGGCGATGCTCCCTCCGACTCGTCTTCCATCCCTCTTTCTCTAGAGGAGGCCGAGCGCACGCACATCATCTCAGTCCTCAAAAAAACGGACTGGCGGATTGATGGTCCCCAAGGCGCCGCTCGCCACGAGGCAGCCGCTTCATCTTTCCGAGTGAACCGGAACACCCGGTCGGCCGGGTGTTCCGCAGATAAGGGAGTTCCAGCATGGATGTGAAAGAACTGCAAAATCGCATTGAGGGTGAGGTGACAACCTTGACCGCCGCTGGTTACGAAGATCTCAGGCGCGAGTTAGTGTGGAATCAGCTCAAGCCTGCGCGTTACCCGCAGATGATCGTACAAGTCGCGACCGAGCATGATGTCGTCGAGGTGGTTCGATTTGCCCGTGCTCAGCGCATGAAGGTCGCCGTGCGGGGTGGAGGGCATAGTTGGGTCGGGTTTTCGCTACGCGACGGCGGTCTGTTGATCGACCTTGGGCGCCTCAAGCAGGTCTCCCTTCATCGTGAGGCCCGCAGGGCGGAGATTCAGCCGGCAGTAACCAGTCGGGAACTCAACCGTCAGTTAGCCGCGCATGGACTCGCCTTTCCCGTCGGCCACTGCCCGACAGTTTCCTTGAGCGGCTTTTTGCTGAACGGTGGTCTCGGCTGGAACTTCAACGGATGGGGACCTGCTTGTTTCAGCGTCGAGGCCGCTAACATCGTCACCGCTGACGGTAATCTCGTCGTCGCGAACCAGGAGCAAAACAGCGACCTGCTCTGGGCGGTTCGCGGTGCGGGACCTGGCTTCTTTGCCCTCGTGACACAGTACTCTCTTAAACTTTATCCCGTTCCGCGCGCGATCACGACGAGCAGCTACTATTATCCGTTGGGGCGAATCGACGAGCTCGGCATGTGGGCCGCGAGTATCGTCAGAGGGCTGCCGAGAGAAGTTGAGCTGACGATTTTCTGCGCGCCGGCGCCTCCCGCCCTGGCCGAGCGCTGTGGGTCCGGTAACGGCTTTGTCTGTATCCTGAGCGCGACCGCGTTTCTGGATACTGCCCGCGAAGCCGCCGCAGCACTTGATGTCCTGGATCGCTGCCCCATCGTACACGAGTGTCTGGAAAAGAACTTGAACCAAGACACCCCGCTGGATGTTCTGCTCGATTTGGGTGGCATGTTGTGGCCGGAGGGCCGCCGCTACTTGGCCGACACGCTCTGGTCGAACTCGCCGCCGGCGCAGCTGCTGGCGACTTTGCGTGATTATTTCATGCGCGCGCCGTCACCGCAGTCGCTGGCGGTGATCCCGTTTGCCACTGGGGCGGGGAGTGGTGCTGCTCTGCGGCCCGGTGCCGCGTTTTCGATGACGGCCGACGCGTTAATGCTTTGCTACGCGATCTGGGAGCGGCCGGAGGACGACGCCGCAAACGCCGCATGGCATCGCGAGATGATATCGGCGCTGGACCGGTTTGCGGTGGGCCATTACGTCGGCGAGTCCGATATCGTGGCGGATCCGGCGCGCGCCGAACGGTCATTCGCGAACGCGAACTGGCAACGCCTTCAGTCGCTTCGTCAGCAATACGACCCAGAGGGTCTTTTTCACGGACACTTCAGCCCGCGCTGACGATCGGTGCGGGCACGGCGGTGCGCTGCCTGAGTAGATAGGTGGAACTGTACCAGTGGTGCGCCTACTGTCACCCGATGTTGCTAATGCCACACATAATAAAATCCTATGCGGTGATCGAGCAGATGCGGCGGCGCGTGAGCAGCCCCGTAATTAGTCACCGTATTTGTCGTGATGGCGCACCCACGCTTGCGGATAGGATAAGCCACCTTCGTCACGCCCTTGAGGAACGAGATCAAGGAGATGGTAAGCGCCATTGACCATGTCGAGCCCGCGAGCGTAGCAGGAATAGGTATGGAAAAGCTTGCCGCTTTCATCCTTATAAAAGACGCTAATTCCTGGGGCTTCTTCCCTGCCGAAGGTAGTCGCCTTGTAGTTGTAATACATTTCCTTCTTAGTCATTTCTTCTTCAGTAAAAGAGACGTGATAGTCACGGTTAAAGTCGGTACCAAATGAGGACAGCCACTTAAACTGCCAGCCCATACGCTTTTTAAATGCTTCTAGCTTGACTAACGGAGCTTTAGAGATGGCCACCATTGTCACCTCGCGGTGATTGAGATGGACAATGACGTTGTTGAAATTGTCGGCCCAGAAAGAGCAGCTCGGGCACCCTTCGGCCCAATTGGGGTGAAACATAAAGTGATAGACGATGAGTTGACTTCTCCCGGCAAAAAGTTCTGACAAGGTTTCCTTCCCGTTTGGCCCGTCAAACACATATTCTTTCTCTACCTTTACCCAGGGAAGCGCCCGCCGCTGTTGACTCAATTGGTCACGCAGGTACGTGAACTCCTTTTCCTTGGCTAAGTGGGCTTTACGAGCGCTCAGCCACTCTTCTCGGGAAACGACCTGATGGTTTTTCATATACAACCTCCTTCTCGTTTGTGATTACTCGTAAGATGCAGGGGCGACCAGCCGGTCGCCCCTACTGACCAAGATACCTAGCGAATTTTTCCATGATGCTCTGCCAGCCTTGCGTATGACCGACTACGGCCGGCTCATCCGGCAGCCGCTCGTGCGTGAGCACGAGTTCTGTCTCATCTCCTCTGGGAGAGAATTCCACGGTTACCAGCGTCTCCTCATTGCGAGTCGCATTTGAGCGCCAGGTAAAGACCAGGCGTTCAGGCGGGCGAATCTCACGATATTCACCAGTATGACTAAAGTCGCCCCTCTCATCTCGCATGACGACGCGAAAACTACCGCCGACCCGTGCGTCAAGTTCTACGATCGGCGCGGTCTGCGCACCTGGACACATCCAGCTTTTGACACTCTCCGGGTCGAGCCAGGCATCGAACACCTCTTGCGGCGTTGCCGGCAGCAGGCGGCTGAGGCGGATTATCGGTGGAATTGCCGAGTGTTTCTCCGTCATCGTTCACTGCCCCCCTTTTTTATGGTTTTCTTCTGACGCAGAAAAGCATCGAGTCGATCAAGGCGCTTTTCCCAAAAAGCGTGATAAGTCCTGAGCCATTCTTCAGCCTCTTGTAGCCGTGTCGGATTGACCGAGAGATAATGGTCACGCCCGCGGACCTCTCGCTGGATCAGCCCTGCCCGTTCGAGCACCCGCAGATGCTTGGACACCGCATTCAACGACATGGCAAAAGGTTCGGCGAGCTCTGTGACCCGCGCCTCTTGCCGGAGCAGCCGCGTGAGGATCGCACGCCGGGTCGAGTCCGCCAGCGCCGCATAGGTCTGATCTAACGAGCGTTGTCTATATTCAACCACATGGTTGAATATAAAGGTCATCCGGGACTGCGTCAAGGGCGGTGCCAGCGTCAATGAAACTGCTGGGGCGAAGCGGCATCGAAACTAGTGTGGCAACAACTCTCTCCTCTCCATCCGTGAATCACGCTACTGCCGGAACGTCAGCCGTGCAGCGAGACCACCAATTCCTCACCGCCCTACGGCAGCATTGGCCCGAATACGTGATGGAGGGTGCTGAACTCGGCCTATTTATGATTTCAGCCTGCGTGGTAGTCGTGCTCCTCGAACATCCAACCTCGGCTATTACCCAAGCCCTCCCTCATCCATTTCTGCGCCGGGTCCTTATTGGCATCGCCATGGGTTTGACCGCCATAGGCCTCATCTACTCTCCGTTGGGAAAACGCTCGGGAGCGCATTTCAACCCGTCGGTGACGCTGACCTTTCTACGGCTCGGCAAGGTTCGACCCTGGGATGCGCTCTTCTATGTCGTCGCCCAATTCACCGGCGGTCTGCTAGGAGTTCTGCTTGCAGGCGTGATCCTCAGCGACTTGGTAGCTCACCCCTCAGTCAATTACGCGGTCACTACCCCTGGTGCGGGTGGCCCATGGATCGCCTTTATCGCCGAAGTCACGATCGCTTTTATCCAGATGTCGATGGTGTTACGTGTTTCCAATACCACGTATTTAGCGCGCTTTACCGGCTTATTTGCCGGAGTCATGGTGGCCATGTATATCAGCCTGGAAGCTCCCTATTCCGGCATGAGCATGAATCCGGCACGGACCTTCGCTTCCGCGTTTCCTGCGCAAGTCTGGACCGCATTGTGGGTGTACTTCACGGCTCCGCTGGTCGGAATGTTCCTCGCCGCAGAACTGTACCTGCGGCGACACGGACTTCATCAGGTCTTTTGTGCAAAATTGCATCATTACAATAAACAACGGTGTATTTTTCGCTGTCGCTTTGAAGAAATGGGGTTAGGGACTAGGAGTTAGGGATTGGTAAATCACAAACCCTCAGTAGACTAACCCCTAACCCCAATCCCCAGTCCCTTTGCGAGGAGGAACCTATGTCCCAATCAACGCACTACGACGTGATCATCATCGGCACTGGCGCAGGCGGAGGCACCTTAGCGTATAAGCTCGCGCCGTCCGGCAAACGCATCTTGCTGCTCGAACGCGGGGACTTCGTGCCACGCGAGAAGGAGAACTGGGACAGCCATGCGGTCGTGGTCGAGAACCGTTACCACATCAAGGATGCTTGGTTGGACAGGCAGGGTAACGAGTTTCACCCCGGCACGCATTACTACGTGGGCGGGAACACCAAATTCTACGGTGCAGCCCTCATCCGTCTGCGCCAGCAGGACTTTGGCGAGATTCGCCATGCCGGCGGCATCTCGCCAGCATGGCCGATCAGCTATGAGGACTTGGAGCCGTATTACACGCGAGCTGAACAACTGTACCACGTGCACGGCATGCGCGGTGCAGATCCGACCGAACCGCCTGCCAGCGCTCCTTACAAGTATCCGCCCATCAGTCATGAGCCGCGTCTTCAGGCCATTTACGAAGGCTTCCAACGGCAGGGTCATCAGCCGTTTCCTATGCCCGTCGGCATCATGCTTGATGAGCAGAATCCTCGGAAGAGTCATTGCATCCGCTGCAACACCTGCGATGGGTTCCCGTGTCTGGTACAGGCAAAAGCCGATGCCCATGTGGTCTGCGTCGAGCCGGCGCTGCAGCATCCCAACGTCGAGATCCTGACAAACGCCTACGTTGCACGTTTAGAGACCAGCGCATCTGGGCGTGAGGTAACGCAAGTGGTTGTCGAGCGCAATGGCGCGCAGGAATCGTATTCGGCGAACATCATCGTGAGCGCGTGCGGCGCGATCAACTCAGCGGCATTGCTGCTACGCTCTGCCAACGATAAGCATCCGAATGGTTTGGCCAACAGCTCTGGCTTGGTCGGGCGCAATTACATGTGTCACCTCAATACGATGTTCCTGGCGCTATCGCAGCATAAGAACGAGACCAAGTTCAACAAAACCATCGGTCTCAACGATTTCTACTTTCCCACCAAGGAGTGGGAATATCCGATGGGGCATATCTCCCTCGTAGGCAATGCCGATGCCAATGTTCTGCGTGCCGGGGCCCCACGTATCGCGCCGGGCTGGACACTCGAGTTGATGGCTGAGCATGCCGTGCCCTTCTGGATCACTTCAGAGGACCTTCCTGATCTGAACAACCGGGTGACGGTGACTCGCGACGGCCGCATCATGCTTTCGTACACGCCGAATAACGAGGAGGCTCACAAGCGGCTCCTCGCCAATCTCAAAGCCATGCTGAAACACATCGAGTTTGAGGAGCACGCGATCCCGCTGCAAGCCTATATCCCAGGCCGCATTCCCCTCGCCGGGGTTGCCCATCAGAATGGAACAATTCGCTTTGGTCGTGATGCGAAAACCTCGGCACTCGATACCAACTGTAAGGCCCACGATGTAGAGAATCTTTATGTCGTTGACGGTAGCTTCTTCCCCTCGAGTGGGGCAGTGAACCCGGCACTGACCATCATGGCCAATGCCCTGCGGGTCGGCGATCATCTGCGCGAACGGCTCGGGTAAAAAAACAAAAGGCAGAACGGGGCAAATGGGAAAGAGACTATGAGGCTGACAAAAAGAATTTGGCTCGTGTCTAAGAGCTGTACAAATCCCTGGATTCCCGCCTTCGCGGGAATGACGTCATGCCCGTGTAGACGGGCATCCAGAGCGGCAGGACGGGTTGCCTCGCCTGACCGACATACAAATTTCATACATGAGCCAAGAATTTTCCCCTTATGGGTACTGCTCGCGTTCAGCCTTTGGCTACTGTCGGCTTTAGCCCAACAGTCCCCGACTCCGAACTCCGAATCCCGAACTGCCCTCATCACCGCCGTCGATGCTATAGGGATGACTGTGGCCGACATGGATCGCTCGCTCGAGTTTTATACGAATGTGCTATCCTGCGAAAAGGTTTCTGAGGTAGAAGTCTGGGGTACGGAATACGAACAGCTACAAGGAGTGTTCGGGCTACGCATGCGAGTCGTGCGCTTACGACTCGGGGATGAAACGATCGAATTGACCGAGTATCTTGCTCCTCAAGGAAAGCCGATTCCTGTGGACTCGCGCAGTAATGACCGCTGGTTTCAACATATAGCGATTATTGTCAGCGATATGGACCGTGCCTATCAACGGCTCCGCCAACACAAAGTTCGACACGCTTCCACCGGCCCTCAGCGTTTGCCGGATTGGAACCCCAATGCCGGTGGCATCGAGGCGTTCTACTTCAAAGATCCCGACGGTCACTCGTTGGAGATCCTGCATTTTCCGCCGGGGAAAGGCGACCCTAAGTGGCACCGTCCGAGTGAGCAATTGTTTCTCGGTATTGATCACACGGCTATTGTTGTCAGGAATACCGCAGCGAGCCTGAAATTTTATCGTAACCTCTTAGGATTAAAAGTTGTCGGAGAGAGTACTAATTACGGGACTGAACAGGAACATTTGAACAATGTATCTGGAGCACGATTACGGATCACTAGTTTGCGTGCTGCTGCGGGTCCTGGCATTGAGTTCTTGGAATACCTTGCTCCACGAGATGGCCGTCCTTTGCCTGGAGATACACGCGCCAATGACCTCTGGCATTGGCAGACCAAATTAGTAACCCAGAACCCTGAATCTGCATCTCAACAAGCACGGGCGAGGAATTACCAGCTTGTTTCTCCCGGTACAGTGACCCTTCCACAGAATCAGCTCGGGTTTGACAAAGCCGTAACGGTACGTGATCCGGACGGACATGTGATGCAACTCGTAGAGCAATAACCACGGAGAGCACTATGCAGACCTCCCGACCACTCTTTATTCCCGTTATTCTCGGTACCCCACGGCAAGGCCGGCGAAGTGAACACGTCGCCCGCTTCGTGCTCGAAGAGCTCACCAAGCGTGAGGAGATCGAAACCGCCCTGATCGATATTCGTACGCTCTCCTTCACAACCACGGATGCCGGGGAAGCAATCAAAGACGCGCAGTTTTCCGCCACGATGATGCGGGCGGATGCGCTGGTGCTGGTCGTGCCGGAGTACAACCACGGCTATCCGGGTCTGCTGAAGCATGTGCTCGACACCAACCTAAAAGAATATATTCACAAGGCCGTTGGCATTTGTGGGGTCTCCGCCGGGGGACTCGGCAGCACGCGGGTAATCGAAAATCTGTTGCCGGTGATGCGCGAGTTGGGACTGGTGACGATCTTCTGGGATGGGAACTTCCCCAGCGTACAAAACCTTTTTGATGCCTCTGGTAAACTCTTGGATCAGGCATATATCAAGCGCATCGACAAATTCATCAAAGAGCTGGTGTGGATGGCCAAAGTGCTGCGCTACGGGCGCGAGAACGTCCCGCGAGAAAAATAATCGCGTAACAAGTATTCATGGGAGACGCTATGGCAAAAACCAATGCAATGATTTGCCCACAGTGCAAGATTGAGACGAACTATCATGCAGAAAAGATCGACTACATGGCGGCACTCGTCGAGCCGGACGCCGCAGATCCAGCTTTTGGCGGCATCCTTGAAGAAATCCACACCTGCCCGAGGTGTGGAGGTATAGAGACGCGACGAGCAACCGCGGACTAATTCGCCCTGCCGTGGGAAGAGTGAAGCGGGAGAAAAGGTCATGACACAAGAAGAAAAAAGATTGCAAGAGTCTCGTGACCGTAAGAGCAACTGGAGGCGCTGGGGCCCATATCTGAGCGAGCGTGCCTGGGGCACGGTACGAGAAGACTATAGCCCGTACGGAACTGCCTGGGAGTATTTCCCCCATGACCATGCCCGATCAAGAGTATACCGCTGGAATGAAGACGGCTTGGGGGGAATCTCCGATCGCCAGCAATTTATCTGCTTTGCCCTAGCCTTATGGAATGGACGAGATCCGATTCTCAAAGAACGTCTCTTTGGCCTGACTGGAAACGAGGGCAATCACGGCGAAGACGTCAAGGAGTATTATTTCTATCTCGACTCCACCCCGACGCACTCGTACATGAAGTATTTGTACAAATATCCGCAAGCGGCATTCCCCTATTCTTGGTTGGTCGAGGAAAATCGCCGCCGGGATCGCAATGCCTCTGAGTTCGAGCTGATCGACACCGGGGTATTCAATGAGAACCGCTATTTCGACGTATTCGTTGAATACGCCAAAGCCACCCCTGAGGATCTGCTTATCCGCGTGCAAGTCGTCAATCGCGGACCAGAAGCCGCGCAGTTACGTCTCCTACCCACGCTCTGGTTCCGTAACACCTGGTCGGACGGACTTGATATCCGGCGCCCGCATCTCCGCAGTCGAGATAGCGCAATCATCGAAGTAGATCATGAATACTATGGCCGGCGGTGGTTCACCTATGAGGGGACACCCGAATTACTCTTCACCGAAAACGAGACCAACTTCCGGCGACTGTACGGCGCAGAGAACGGAACACCCTATGTTAAAGATGGCATCAACGACTACATCGTGCATGGGATGCAAGCAGCGATAAATCCTGCACAGATCGGTACGAAAGTGGCTTTGCACTACCCCTTAACGCTTGGCCCAGGCGAGACAGCAACCGTGCGGTTACGTTTCAGCAATACCTTACCGAGCAAGAATAGGTCTTTCGGCACTGACTTCGAGCGTATCTTTTCTCTCCGACAACGCGAAGCCGATGAGTTCTATGCAACGGTGACCCCTGAGGGTCTTTCTTCCGACGCACAGAATGTGATGCGCCAGGCCTTAGCCGGGATGTTATGGAGTAAGCAATTTTACCATTACGATGTACACCGCTGGCTCAAAGGTGACCCGGCGGAGCCACCTCCCCCGCGCGAACGTGAGTATGGTCGCAACCACGAATGGGCACATCTCTATAATGCCGATGTCATCTCCATGCCGGATAAATGGGAATATCCCTGGTACGCTGCTTGGGACCTCGCCTTTCACTGTGTTCCCCTCGCTTTAGTCGACTCGGACTTCGCCAAAGAACAGCTCATTCTGCTGCTACGCGAATGGTACATGCACCCCAACGGGCAACTCCCAGCCTATGAGTGGGCCTTTGGCGATGTCAACCCGCCGGTCCATGCCTGGGCAGCCTGGCGCATCTATAAGATCGAAGAGAAGCGCCGTGGCGTTGCCGACCGCAAATTCCTCGAGCGGGTGTTCCACAAACTGCTGCTCAACTTTACCTGGTGGGTCAACCGTAAAGACGCCGAGGGTCGTAACGTCTTCCAGGGTGGTTTTCTCGGCCTCGACAACATCGGCGTGTTCGATCGTAGCGCACCACTGCCGACCGGCGGTCACCTCGAGCAATCGGACGGGACCAGTTGGATGGGGATGTATTGTCTCAACATGCTCGCCATTGCCCTAGAGCTGGCGCGGGAAGACTCAGCCTACGAGGACGTGGCAAGCAAATTCTTTGAGCACTTCGTCTACATCAGTCGGGCCATCAATAATTTGGGAGAAGAGGGGCTCTCGTTGTGGGACGCAGAGGATGGCTTCTACTATGACGTCCTCCACCCTGACAAAGGAAAACCCTTTCCCCTGAAAATTCGCTCGATGGTCGGGTTGATCCCTCTGTTCGCGGTCGAGACGCTCGAATCCGATATTGTCGATAAGCTGCCAGGATTTAAGCGCCGTCTACAATGGTTTATCGAGAACCGCCCGGAGTTGAGTGAGTATCTTGAGACGGAAACCACTGCGGATGGTCGGGTGTTCCGTTTTCTCTCTTTGGTCAATCGCGACCGGCTCCGTCGAGTCCTGCGTTATCTGTTAGATGAGCAAGAGTTTCTGTCTCCCTACGGGGTTCGTGCGCTTTCCCGTTTCCATCATGATCACCCGTATGTTCTCTCCGTCAACGGCATGAACCACTGTGTGGATTATGAGCCGGCGGAGTCGAGTACCGGCCTTTTTGGTGGCAACTCTAACTGGCGCGGTCCGGTGTGGTTCCCAGTCAACTTTCTGCTGATCGAGTCGTTGCAGAAGTTTCATTACTATTTGGGTGATGACTACAAAGTCGAGTGTCCGACCGGCTCAGGACAGCAGCAGACTTTGTGGGAGGTGGCAGCCGACATTTCACGTCGGCTCTCGCATATTTTTCTCCAAGGACCCGACGGTCGGCGGTCGGTGTACGGTGGGACAGAGAAGTTCCAAAGTGATCCGCACTGGCGCGACCTCATTCTTTTTTACGAGTATTTTCACGGCGACAATGGCGCCGGTATCGGCGCAGGTCACCAAACTGGGTGGACCGGGCTGGTGGCGAAGCTGTTGCAACAGAGTGGGGAGTAGAGAAGATCATAGCAAGGGACGCCACGCGCGCCGACCCGTGGTGCGCGCGCTGCGCCCTCTCGTGACCGTAGTGGGTTGCAAATTTCCGCATTTTCCGAATTCACGTGGCGAGCATAAAATATCCCCCTGGCCAAAAACCTCTTTCGCGGCTGTCCCAGTTGATTGTCGGGTTTGGAGAGCAAGGGAGCAGTTAGAGCGGTTTTCCGTTGCGTATGTTGTGTATGACCCAGGGGCGCGGGCGTCCCGCCCGCAAAACCAGCGCCCGAGACGGTCGCGCTCCCAGGAAAAAGGGACACACCCAAGTGCAAACTGCTCTAGGGAAAGCTTTCCCTAACTGCTGGGATCTGACTCAACACCGCACCTCTTGAGGTGGCTTCTCCTCTGCTTTGCTGTCCTTCTGCGATTCTCTCTAGCGGGGTACTTCCCCCGCCACGGTTGTCCTATGCATCACTCGGGGTGCCTCGCCGTAATCGTGCACGGCGTAATGCACCGTGCACCGATTGTCCCACATGAGGACATCACCGGCTGCCCACTGATGCCGATAGGTGAAATCCGGGCGGCAGATGTGCTCAAACAAGAAGTCTAACAATCCCCGGCTCTCGTCCTCTGTCAGTCCCTCAATACAGTAGGTATAGAGCCGGTTGATATAGAGTCCCTTGCGGCCAGTCTCAGGATGGGTCCGCACGACGGGATGGCTTTGGGGCGGCGCGGAATCCTCAATCCCGGATAAGGCAGCAAGCTTCGTCCCTCTGTGCCAGGCCCGTAGCTCACCAAGGAGGCGCTTCATGCCTTCGGACAAGGTTTCATAGGCGACATACTGGTTGGCAAACATAGTGTCGCCACCCGTCTCCGGTATCACCCGCGCGGCCAGAATGGAATGCGCCGGGGGAGCAGACATGAAAGACAAATCCGAATGCCACTGCTCGGTCGTGAACGCGTAAGCTTTGCCCCGGTTGACCTGCGCCATCACTTCCGAGTGATCGGGCATTTCTAATTGCTTGAGGTAGGGGGCGTGGAACACTTTGCCCCAGCGGTGGGCGAAGATCGCTTGGGTCTCTGGCTCAAGAAACTGCCCACGAAACACTAACATGCAGTGATCGAGAAACGCTTGGTGGATCGTGGCAAAGGTACTCTCGTCAAGGGGCTGGTTGAGGTTGACACCTCTCACCTCGGCACCAATCGCGCCGGTGAGTCGTTTGATGATGATCTGTGTTCCCATAGTTTCCCTGCTTGTTCTGGCTGTGGTCACCTACTGTCTGCTGTCTCAGACCGCGGTCCGAGTGCGCGCTGCGGCCAGCACTCGGCTCAGGATGAGGAGGAACACGTCGTGCAGGTCTATGCCGTTGTCTCCTTGTGTGACAAGTGATGATGGGTACTTTGTACTGCGCTGCGCCTTGGCGCGTCAACTGAAAAACGGTAGTATTTCGGTTGTCGTTCGGTAGCGATGAGGTGACAACGACCCGGTATGACAATGGCGTCCACCACCTTCATTTTCCCGCCTTTCCGGCTTGACCTGAATGCTGCCTGCCTGTGGTGTGGGACCAAGCGCATCGCGGTGCCACCCAAAGATTTTGCCGTTCTGCAGTACTTAGTGAGCCATGCCGGACAGTTAGTGACGCACGCGGAGCTGCTCCAGGCCGTGTGGCCTGACACGGTGGTCAGTGCCAAGGGACTGAAAGTCTTCGTGCGCCGGCTGCGTCAGGTGTTAGACGATAACGCCGCCGCGCTGCGCTTCATTGAGACCGTAGCGCGGCGCGGGTATCGGTTTCTTCCCGCCGTCACGACGGCGACCGTTTCTTGTTCCCAGTTTCACGTTGCTAGTGGGGACGCGTCAGAACAACCGCCTCGCGACGAGAGCCCTGCGGCAGCGCGAGGAGCTCAGAACCAGCAACGAGCAACTCTCCTCGTTGGGCGAGACGCCGAACTCGTACGACTCCACTCGTTGTTTGAGAAAGCGCGGACCGGGACGCGGCAAATCGTCTTCGTCACCGGAGAGCCGGGGATCGGGAAGACGACGCTCGTCGACGCCTTTCTCGAAGGAGTGAGGAACTGGGAGTTAGGAATGAGTCCCCTCTCTTCCCAATCTCTAGATCCCAAATCCCAGATCCCAGATCCTGGGGTATGAGTGGCGCGGGGCCAGTGCATTGAATCCTACGGGCAAGGCGAAGCGTATCTGCCCGTGCTGGAAACCTTGGGGCGGTTGGCCCGGAGTGAAGTCGGACCGACGCTTAAAGCCGTGTTGGCGCGGTATGCCCCGGCGTGGCTGTTGCACTTGCCTGCCATGGTAACAGCGGAAGAAGCCCCGGCGCTGCATATGCGCACTCTAGGCGTGAGGCAAGAACGGATGGTGCGGGAATTAGCTGAAGCGCTGGAAGTGCTCACTGTCACACAGCCGCTGATCCTCGTGTTCGAGGACTTGCACTGGGCCGATGCCTCGACGCTGACATTCCTCAGTGTCCTGGCTCATCGCCATGAGCCCGCACGGTTGCTGATCCTCGGAACGTATCGCAGCAATGAAGCCACGCGGGTCGATTCGCCGCTGTCCCGCCTCGTGCAGGAGTTAGTCGAACATCGCCTGAGCCAGGAAGTCGCGGTATCATTGTTGAATGAGAGCGCCATAACCGCATATCTAGCGGCACGCTTTCCGCTCGGTCTCCTGCCCACGCGCCTAGCACAGGTTCTGTATCAGCGCACGGAGGGCAATCCACTATTCGTGGTGAGTATCCTCCAGGATTGGCTTGCCCGGAGTATTGTCACGCAAAGTGAGGGAACCTGGATCTTTCAGGGGAATATAGAGGCGCTGCTACACGAAACGCCGGAGGAGATTCGTCAGGTGGTGATTAACCAAGGCATGCGGCTGCCGTCCGAGACCCGTCACGTGCTGGAAGCGGCCAGCGTGGCAGGGATGGAATTCTCAGCGGCGGAGGTAGCGGCTGCCCTGGAAACTGCTGTAGCAAACGTAGAGGAACAGTGCGCACGTTTAGCGGCGCAGCAGCAGTTCTTGCGACCGGCAGGGATCAGCAAATGGCCGGACCAGACGATGGCCGCACGCTATGCATTTCTGCATGCGGTGTATCAAGCAGTATGGCACGAGCAGGTCATTCCGGCGCAGCTGCAAGCATGGCATCGACACATCGGCGAGCGTAAAGAGATAGCCTATGGCAAAGAAGCTGGGGAGATTGCTGGCGAACTCGCCATGCATTTCGAGCAGGGACGAGACTATGGCAAAGCCGTGCCCTATTTACAGCAAGCAGCGGGGATTGCACTACGACGCTCGGCCAATGTGGAAGCTATTCGCCACCTCACCACAGGCTTGGACTTGCTGAAAACCCTCCCAGCGACACAAACACAGGCCCAACGGGAACTCAGCCTCCAACTCATGCTCGGCGTACCACTGATGGCGACGAAAGGCTGGGCAGCCCCCGAAATGGAACGCGCGTATGGCCGGGCGCTCGAGCTGTGCCACGGGAGCGAAGATACACCCCAGCTCTTTTCGGCGCTGTGGGGGCTATGGGCGTATTACGCAGTCAGAGGTGAATTGCAACGTGGCGCCGAACTTAGCCGGCGAATGCTGTACAGCGCTCAGGGCAGCCAAGACCCTGCCTTGTTGCTCATCGCGTATCGCGCGCGTGGAGCAACGGATTTCTTTCTTGGAGAACTGCCGGCTGCGCGGTGTCATATTGAAGCGGGGTTGCGCCTCTACGACCGCCAGCAACACGCCGAGTTGGCTTTTGTCTATGGGGAAGACATGGGAGTCGCCAGCCTCTGCTTCGCCGCCTCTATTCTATGGACGTTGGGCTATCCAGATCAGGCCTGTCAAAAAAGTCAGGCAGCCTTAATGCTTGCTCAGGAACTGGCGCATGCCCATACCCTAGCCGAGGCCTTCTTCTTTGCGGGGCGTTTCCACCAACTTCGCCGGGAAGCGTCAGTGACCCAAGACCTGGCTGAGCGAGGAGTCGCGCTCTGTGCAGAACAAGGTCTGCGCTACTGGTTAGCCCAGAACACGAGCTTGCGGGGCTGGGCTCTCGCTGTGCAGGGACAGCCGCGAGAGGGCATTCAGCAAATAGAATACGGGCTGGCTGCGGCCCGAGCGACAGGATTAGGATTGGCCCTCGATCGGCCGCTGGCCATGTTGGCAGAAGCCTATGCGCAGGATGGCCGCATTGAAGAGGGACTGGCCGTGCTCAGCGAGGCGCTGGCCAATGTGGACACAACAGGAGGACGTTACGGCGAAGCAGAGTTGTATCGACTGAAAGGGGCCCTGATCCTGCGGTTAAGCGCACAGAGTCCCGAGGCTCGCATGAAAAATGCCGAGGCATGTTTTCACAAAGCCCTCGACATCGCCCGTCATCAACAAGCGAAATCCTGGGAACTGCGCGCAGCGACGAGCCTCGCCCATCTGTGGCTGCAGCAGGGCAAACGAACCGCAGCTTACACGCTGTTATCGGAGATCTATCACTGGTTCACTGAAGGGTTTGATACGAAAGATTTGCAGGAGGCCAAGGCACTACGAGACGACCTGGCAGCAACCTCCCCTTCCTTACCTCCATTTTCTGGATCGCAATGATCGCGGATTCTGGAGCAACGGCTCTCCCGCACTTCTGATCCTGTTGGTTTTCCGATAGGAAACGAACCAAATAGGAAAAGGGCAAGTACGATGGCAACGCAGACTCCCACGATCGACTCCCAAGTCCATGCCTACGAGCGGGATCGTCCCGAGCGGCCGTGGCGCAGCTTCCTGCCGGGACCAGCTGAGGTCACCGGCGACGACATGGTGGCAGCGATGGACGCGGTCGGCGTCGATGGGGCGTTGCTGGTGTCGCCCTTCACTCTGTATCGCTACGACGCCAGCTATGCCCTCGAAGTCTACGCGAAATATCCAGGCCGGTTCGGCTTGATCAAGCCCTTCGATCCGCGGTCAGAAGCGGTCGCGGAGGAGATCGCGGAGTGGGCAGGGACACCGGGGGTGGTCGGCGCCCGCCTCATGCTCACGCCCCGGTCAGGCGCAGCCGACGATCCGGGTCTCAATCGCATCCTCGTCGCCGGCGCTAAAGCTAGTATTCCGGTGAATGTGCTGTGCTGGGGCAATCTGGCTCTCGTACGGGACCTGGCCCACCGCAATCCCAACACCCAGGTGGTGGTCGATCATGTGGGGTTGATCCAACCTTTTGCACCCCCCGTGCCGCCAGACCCGTTCGCCGAGTTAGCCACGGTGGTGTCGCTGGCGGCCTACGACAATGTGGCCATCAAGATTTCTGGCGCCTGCACGCTCTCCCATCAGCCCTTCCCGTATCCGGACATCTGGGAGCCGCTGGGCCAGATCTTCGCGGCGTTCGGCTTCGACCGCTGCCTGTGGGGCACTGATTGGACCCGGGCCGTGGATTTATTGACCTACGAGCAAGGCGTTGAGGCGTTCCTGGTCACGGACCAGCTCTCGGAGGCCGAGCGATCCGCACTCATGGGCGGGACTCTCGCGAAGATTTATCACTGGTCGCCTGACATGGGTGGGTAGATTGAGGAATGTTCTACCTATGCGATTCCCGGCGAAATCCATCAAGCAATCAGGGATTTGTACAGCGAATAGGCTAGCAAACGGCACAGCTGCCGTTACGCGGCGTTGCGGCGGAGTTCCGCTACCTTCTCTGCCAGTAACATTTTCATAAGGGATTGGTAGGGAACGTCACGATCCTTGGCCAGCACTTTGAGTTCCTGGAGCAGACGGCGAGGTAGACGGATAGTGACGGAGTAGGTTCTCCGCTCTGCTTGCGGGTCGAATTCTAAGCCCACTCCCGGCCCAGACCAATCGATTTCCTCCGCGCTGTCGTGCGAGAGCCAGTAGTCAGCGACGTCCGCGTCGGAGCTTTTCTTGCTGCGCTGCTTCATAGATGACACGTTCCTTTCGACTCATCGGGCGCGCCGAAATGGCGCGAACCCGATTGCGCCAGACGGTAAAAGAGACGAACAACCGGCGCCCCTCGTTCGTCACACCCAACGCCACATAGCGTTGTTCCTCGTCTGAATGACGCTCATCGACTTGGCAAAGCGGGTCATTCCTCAACGCTTCTTCCGCTTCACCCGCCGCAACCCCATGTTTCAGTTCCGACTTCCGCCAGTTGGCGAGGTCCCAATCGAAGCCCAGAAGCCCCCTGATCACCAGTTGCACGACCTGGAAAATAGCGCGAATTTTGTATGGTATCAATATGTACACAATGCATAGTCGGAAGAGTGAACAGTACAACCCCGAAATAAGAAAGCAGCCCAGGGCCGTAGTCATCGGTATTCACGACTGAAACCAGGAAACTGAAGCCGGCATCATAAGACATATATTGTATGAATTTCGCTTATTCAGGAGTGCTGTATGAACCAGACCGAACCCATGCAATCGCCCCCTGCACCGGCTATGATGCCGCTCGCGAACGGCCACTTGCAAGACTGGCATCCTAGAGAAGGAAGGGGATCTATGCCGGACGTGCTCCCTCACGACGACTATAATGCGACCCTCGTCGCCAACGTGCACCCCACGGACTGGAAGAATCCTGAACCGGCGCCGCGCTATAACCTGGTTGTCCTTGGCGCGGGAACAGCCGGCCTGGTTACGGCGGCGGGCGCCGCTGGTCTCGGCGCCAAAGTTGCCCTCATTGAGCGACACCTCATGGGTGGCGATTGTCTTAATGTCGGCTGTGTACCGTCTAAATGCGTCATTCGCTCGTCACGAGTTCTGGGTGACCTGGCCGCAGCCGCCGAGCTTGGCGTGCACGTTCCCGAAGGGACCAGGGTCGACTTTCCAGCGGTGATGGAACGCATGCGACGCTTACGGGCGCGTATTAGCCACCATGACTCGGCGCATCGGTTTCACGATCAGTTAGGTATTGATGTCTTTCTCGGCGAGGGTCGTTTTTCTGGGCCAGATACGGTCGAAGTCGGAGGAAAAACCCTGCGCTTCAAGCGCGCGGTCATCGCCACTGGTGCCAGAGCGGTGGAGCCGCCAATTCCGGGCTTGGCTGAGGCGGGATTTTTGACCAACGAGACCGTCTTTTCTCTGACTGAGCGACCGAAACGGCTTGCGGTGATTGGTGGTGGTCCCATTGGTTGCGAACTGGCCCAGGCGTTTCGTCGCTTAGGGTGCGAAGTGAGCTTGTTCCACAACGCCGGACACCTCTTAAACCGTGAAGACAGTGACGCGGCTGAGATCGTACAAAATGCGTTTATTCGTGAAGGGATGCGTTTGGTACTTGACTCAGAGATCACGCGAGTAGAACGAACCGCGGCGGGAAAAGCTTTGCACTTTGTCTCCCAGGGTCGAACAGACGTGGTTACGGTCGATGAAATTCTTGTCGGGGCTGGCCGCGCACCCAATGTCGACAACCTCAATCTCGAAACTATGAGAATACAGTACGACAAGAAAAAAGGGGTCGTCGTCAACGATCAATTGCAAACCACCAATCCTCGTGTCTACGCTGCGGGTGACATTTGCATGGACTATAAGTTCACCCACGCGGCCGATGCTGCTGCTCGCATCGTGATTCAGAACACGCTATTTCACGGGCGGAAAAAACTCAGCACCCTCACCATTCCGTGGTGCACCTATACCGACCCGGAGATCGCCCATGTCGGTATGTACGAGCGTGACGCCGCGAAGCAAGGGATGGCTATCAATACCTTTACCATTCCCATGCAGGATGTTGATCGCGCTATTGCTGATGGCGAAGAGGGCGGGTTCGTAAAGGTGCACGTTAGGAAGGGCACCGACCAGATCCTGGGTGCGACTATTGTCGCGCGTCATGCTGGTGACATGATCAATGAAATCACCCTGGCCATGGTAGGAAAATTGGGACTGGGCACCATTGCTAATGTTATCCATCCTTATCCGACGCAGGGGGAAGCAATCCGTAAAGCCGCGGATGCCTATAACCGGACTCGGTTAACCCCATTGGTAAAAAAGGTGTTTCAACGCTGGTTGGCGTGGACACGATAAGAATGATCACCTGTCGCGACTTCATTGAGTTTCTTGCGGACTATCTGGCCAGAGAGCTGCCGGCACAACAGCACACAGTTTTCGACGAACATGTGGCTGATTGCCCTAACTGTTCGGCTTACCTCAGGAGCTACACCATGACCGTCAAGCTCGGGAAAGCCGCCTGTACTGATCTCGATGGGCCCGCGCCAGCGGAAGTGCCAGAAAAGCTACTGGAAGCAATCCGCGCGGCGCGAAGCAAATAATCTCTCATACTGAAAACTGACATGGACCATTTCAGTCATCTTGTGGTAATCTTTCCGGCGTGCAACGGAGAGATCCTTCGTCTGTGAAGCCATCATCCCCAGACAGCGACGAAGCGGCACTGTTGGTCGGACTGCGTGCCGGCGATCAGGTTGCCTGCGAGAAGCTAGTGCGGACCTACAGCGGCCGCCTGTTAGCCGTAACGCGACGCTTTTTACATAACGAAGACGACGCCCGCGACGCGCTGCAAGACGCGTTTCTTTCCGCTTTCCGCGCACTCCCCACTTTCGCTGAAGGTTCGTTGCTTTCAACCTGGCTGCATCGTATCGCCGTCAATGCGGCGTTGATGAAATTACGCACCCGTCGTCGCAGACCTGAAGATCCGATCGAAGATCTGCTCCCGACCTTTGTTGAGGACGGACATCGCGTTAATCCTGGTCCAGATTGGAAAGAACCGGCCGAGGTCGTTCTGCAACGTCAAGAGACTCGCGTGCTCGTGCGTGAATGTATCGAGCGTCTGCCGGAGACTTACCGCACCGTTCTTCTCCTGAGAGATATCGAGGAATTAGATACCGAAGAAGTGGCGCGGCTGCTTGAGGTCAGCCCTAACGCCGTCAAGATTCGTCTGCACCGCGCCCGCCAAGCGCTGCGCGAGCTTTTAGATCCCCATTTTCGAGAGGACCGCCCATGACCTGTCGCGAGTTTATTGAATTTCTCTGGCAGTACTTGTCGAAAGATCTTTCGGCAGACGAGCGTGCTCAATTTGAGGCGCACCTCGCGAGGTGCGCACCCTGTGTCAGGTATCTCAAGAGCTACCAAGAAACGATTCGGGCCGGTAAAGGCAGTTTTACCAACCTCGATGATCCTGTCCCTGCCGAAGTGCCAGAAGAGTTAGTGTACGCTATCCTTCTGAGCTGGTCGAAGCATGAACGGCGCTAGGAGCAATGAATAGCGATCAGTGAGAATCCATATTACACTCTTGCTATCATCGCCCCTTTAGGAATCACGACCACCCCATTGTCCGTTATCGTGAATCGCTGGCGATCTTTCTCCAGATCATAACCAATACTTTCGCCGGCGGGGATCTTCACTCCTTTATCGATAATCGCCCGGCGAATTCTGGCGTGACGGCCGATCTCGACATCATCGAAGATGACGCAGTCTTCGACGTGTGCCCAACTGTGCACGAATACCCGAGGACTGAGGATAGAGTGTTCTACCCGCGCCCCGCTGATAATACAGCCGTTACTGACCAACGAGTCGAGGACTTCTCCCTGGCGCTCGAAACCATGAAAAACCGTCTTTGCCGGTGGCGATTGCATCTGATAGGTACGAATCGGCCAGTCTTGGTCGTATAGATTAAAGGCCGGGGTCACTGCCACCAAATCCATGTTCGCCTCGAAGTAACTATCGAGAGTGCCGATATCGCGCCAATACTTGTTCGTACCGCTGTTACGGTCACGAAAGGCGTAGGCATAAACTCGCTCGCCATTACGCACCATGCGTGGAATGACGTTTTTGCCGAAATCGTGACCTTCGGTCTGCCGCGCATTGACAATCAGTTCGCGGATCAGCGCTTCGGTGGTAAAAATATAAATCCCCATCGACGCCAGCGCGTAGTCCGGATTATCCGGCAGAGGATCTGGTGCGGATGGTTTCTCCTGAAATCGCTGAATCCGCCAATCGGTTCCTACCCCCATGACGCCAAAACGCGTGGCTTCGGTCTTGGGAATCTCTGTGCACGCAACCGTAAGGTCCGCCCCGCCGTTCAGGTGAGCAGCGATCATTTCGCTGTAATCCATCTTGTAGACATGATCGCCGCCGAGCACGAGCACAAACTGAGGACGTTCCATTTGTAGCGTATAGATGTTCTGGAACACCGCATCGGCGGTTCCTTGATACCACCGTTCGCCGCTGCGATGTTGTGGCGGCAGCACATCGATGCGTTCGTCCATTTCGCTGGGAAAGAGATTCCAGGCCTGTTTGATGTGACGATCGAGCGAGTGAGATTTATACTGCGTCAGCACATGAATCTTACGCAGCCCAGAGTTGAGACAATTCGATAAGGTAAAATCGATGATACGATAGATCCCACCAAACGGCACCGCAGGTTTCGCCCGGTCCCGTGTCAGCGGGGCAAGACGCTCGCCCTGCCCTCCGGCTAAGATCATCGTGGTGGTGCGTTTCAACGCACTACTGATGCTTTGCGGTGAAGAAATCGACGGCAAGCCTCGTTGACCGGAAGTCCCGCGAAAAGCGAAGTCGGTCGCACTGTCAAGATGCATGGCTCGCGTATCCATGTGTCCCCCCACATTGTCCTGCCAGGAATAGAGATGATCTCCATTGAGGGTATCGGGACGTCGATAGGCGTCTTTATCCGAATGAGGCATCTTGGCCATGAGTGGGTTCATTGCTGACATCCCTTTTTTACTGGCGATTGTGAGGTGACGTTACACTGGTGTTACGTCTTGTAGTGCGCGGCGTGCGATCCGTGTCACGACTGCAGTGACAATCAGGGTGGCAACGAGGCCAAGGACCAACACAGCGTAGTAAGCGGGTCCTTTCTCTATGGCTGTCCCACCAGCGAGAGTGGCCACGTCACCGGCCAGTTTACCGTAATAGACGTAGAGCAGCGTTCCGGGCAGCATGCCTACCGAAGCGGCAAGGTAGTCGATGAAGCGGACCTTGGTGAGGCCAAGCGCATAGTTCAGCAGGTTAAAGGGAAACACCGGCGAGAGGCGCAGTAAGAAGACGATCTTTCGTCCTTGCGCTCCCACTGCCCGATCAATAGCGGCAAAGCGGGCGTTGCCTGCAAGTCGTCGCTCGATTGCTCTCCGTGCCAGGTAGCGAGAAACGAAAAAAGCGGCGGACGAGCCCAGCACTGCGGCGAGGAAGACGTACAACACTCCCTTGCCCAATCCGAAGATTGCGCCAGCAGCGAGAGTGAGGATCGAGCCTGGTACGAAGGCAACTGCGGCTACGACGTAGCCGGCAATGAAGACCACCGGCCCCCACACGCCAAGACTATTAACCCACGCCACAAAACTCGGCAGATACGCCCCGACCTGACGGCCAAGCATCACCAACAAAGCAAGAGCGCCGAGCCCAAGCAGAATACGTCCAACCGACAGCCCGCTTTTTGCAGGTTTCACTTCTGGAGTCGTCATCTTGGCCACCATTTCTGACATATATCATTTCTTCCTTCTCTTTGGTCTTCAGATGCCAACAGACAGTGGAGCGTTTCGCGTTGAGGGAAGGTTGACTCAGCTATCTTTGTCACTGACGGCCTTGGGAGTTTTGCGTATTTTCTCTTACTGCGGCTTCTAATTGGCCCAATCGATCGATGACATTTTTCAATACCGCGTCGATTTCATTGATCTGGCGATAGGTACGTACATTCACTTCATAATCCAACTCAGCGCGTTTGTTGGCATGCACGCTTTGCCGGTTGCTACTGATCAGCAGAAATCCGGTAATAAAGATGGCCTCGACCGCCAGGATGATGCCCAGCAGCCCGAAGGGATATTCGTCGAAGCGCTGGACGACCGCGAAGATTCCGGTGTTGACTGCCACCCAGACGGCAAACCACAGGCAATGTACGGCGAGGAAATGGGGTTTGGCAATGAAATCAGCAACGGCTTCCGCCAGCGTCTCATGCCAGCGCGACTCTGCTCGCAGTTCTTCTTTGACGTATTTGAACTCTCCCAAGGCTTTATGACAGGTCGGATTCCCACAGAAAATGGCATCGCCAGGATTCACACCGCCGCAAACAGGGCAAATAATCGGATCGTGCAGGGTTGCTGGTTGCGCTGCCATCGCTCTCTCTGATGCCAAGAGGGTGAAAATAGTTACACTCCATTGACCATTTGGCGAGAAGGCTTAGTCAGTGGCAGGATAAGCAGTGAAAGGCTGAGCATCACCATGTCCTCAATAACGGTTTGTCCGCTGAGTGGCCGGGCCAAGAACACCCCAAAACACCCGCAATTGGCCAGAGCGATGCCACGCCGGAGGGTAATCACAACTGCCCCGAGCAACATTGAGTGCAGCCCGACAGCAACCCATGCCGTCAAGCGCAGCCACCTACCCATCACCAAACCCATGCCTGTCGCGAACTCAATAAACGGCAAAGAATAGGCAAGGATGATGTTCCCTTGGGCCGGGAGAAGGTCATACGCGGCCAGGATGGGCACGAACCCGGCAATATCCAACGCTTTGCCGGTGCCAGTAGCGATGAGAACAAGACCGACGAAGTAGCGCGGGAATTGGCGCATGGCAGCTCAGAGTGCAGTTACACAGATGTTGTTGGATAGAGCAGTGCGCTTAAACTTAAACCGTCCTGGAATTGCCCTTACGCACGCCGCCGCTGCTCATTGAGTCGCCAATCGTAAGGAATAAAGCGAATCTGGTATGTAGCAGTGCGTTGCAGTTCTTCGGCTTTTTCTTGGGGAACGTAGAGGGCAACGTAGTCCAGCAATTTGGCTTTTTTGCCAGGAAATTGACTCTGATACCACTGCAAAAAATCCCCTTCGTACCAATCAAAAATAGAGGACAACCACACGGTTTTCTCTTGATGGTCGATCGCGAGGTTTCGTTCCTCGGAGAGAAATCGGCGTGTTTCACGATTGAGTTGGGTATCGAGCTGTTCGGCAGAGAATGCGTCTTGGGGCAACCGGGGACACCCCAGCGAGGCGCAGTTGAGGGCAAAATGCACGCGTGGATCGGCGAAACGCGCACGAATCACTTGATGTTCCACAACATAGAGGCTGGTTGACTTGGTGCCAAAAGTAACCCGTTGAAAAAGAAAAAATCCGCTCTTATCGGGAAAGAAAAATAACGCGAGCGGCGGTCTGATATCTCCCACGCTGGAGATGGGGTAGTAGGTAAGGACGGTTTTTATTACCGCCGCATTGTAGGCATTCAGCCAGTACGCCAGTTTACTTTGTGGGGTGGGAAAAAGATCCGGATGACTGTCCGGACTGTAAGCAGTAATCAGAAAATAGTACCGATCCAAGTCGGCAGCGTTATTTTTCAACGCCGCGTAGTCTACTTGGCCCTGCTCGTCCACGAAACGGTGCAACACCCGATCAAGATCGTCGTGCGAGAACGTCCCCGGCGCCGTTAGCATCTGCCCAGCCCCCGGAGGAGGTTTGATCGCCGTACAACCGACAAGCGTACAGAGAGGGAAAAGCAGGTAAGGGAAGAGCTGTTGCCGACGGAGTCGCTTTGCCAATGCCAGAGGGATAACTCGAAGACTAGCGGTCACAGGTTGAGTTCTCCGACAAACCGCACTTTTTCTTTCATTAGGAGAAGAATAAAAAGTGGCTTTCCTTAGTCTTCGTACTCTCGTGCCAGGATGCCATCTTCAATCCAGCGCAAGAGGAGACTCCCGACCGTGTGGGCAGCGTCCTGTGAAGGCAGTAAGGACTCCACCCTAGCGCAAACCTCCGCGAACGATGCTCCCGCGCGGACACCAGCCAGTGCGGCTTGCTCGATGGCATCCATACGGGAGTGGTAAACAAGAAAGTCTTGTCGCCAGATCCGCAGGACAGTCTCTGTAGGTTGTATAGGTTCATCCTGCCGTATCGTGCCCGCGGCGGCCCAGATGGTATCGACAGGCCAGCCACACTGCAGTAGTTGAAGTGCTGGAATCAAGCGGAATCTGAGCGACGGCCATTCATCCGGAGGAACTGCCTGGAGATGGTTCAGGCGCAACGGCTCAGCATCAGGAGCATCAAACATTTCGAGCCGAGCCCACTCCAAACGGGCAAGGTCGGCAAGGAACGGCAAGGATACGATTTCGTCTTGCGTACTAACGAACGACGCGAAGCGGGCACCCAGATAACGCACGGACGGATGGGTTGAAGGGAACTGCCTGAGATACTCGCGACCGATGGCTCGGAACCGTTCCTCTCCGAGGATCGCCGTGAGACGCGGAAAGTCTTCTTGCAAAATATCAAGCAGCCGAGCGCAGTACATTTGCGCGTAAATATCGAGCCGTTCTGCCGGATCGAGTTGCCCACTTCCCCACACGAGCTGTACCAGTGTAGGGTCGAAGCCTTGCCATTCTTCTCCAGGGCTGGAGACGCGCGCAATGGAGCGAAAGAAGCGCGACTGTAACTCAGGCAGACTGAGCATAGGCATTTCCATGCACTTCGTATTCAATCGTACGGGCGCGCTCGGCTTCAGCACAGAGTTCATCGAATTCAGGGATGTGATCGTCCCACTCGATCAGCGTCGAGACGCGACCAAAGCGGCGCAGCGCAACCCGATAGAGGTCCCAGACTGGCGGGATAACTGGTCCATCATGGGTATCAAGCAAGTGGGTACCGAGGTTACTATGTCCAGCCAGATGAATCTGGCCAACGCGAGACGCCGGTAGCGCTGCCAAGTAGATTTCCGGATCGAATCCATGATTGGTTGCACTGACATAGACATTGTTAACATCGAGTAAAATGCTACAGTCGGCGCGTTGGGCAATTTCGCCGAGGAATTCCCATTCGGACATAGTTGAATGCGTGAACGTCAGATAACTCGACACGTTCTCGATCAGGATCTGCCGACCAAGTTGGTCTTGCACGGTTCGCACCCTTTCGACAACCTGCCGTAAAGCCTCGTCGGTGTACGGTAGGGGGAGCAGATCATGGGCGTAATGACCGCCAATGCTTCCCCAACAGAGATGGTCTGACACCCAAGCAGGCTCAAAGCGCTGGACCAGCGTCCTCAGCTCGCGCAGATATTCTTGGTTGAGCGGATCAGTAGAACCGAGAGACAGTGACACTCCATGTAGAACAAGCGGTGCGGTCTCACGTGCTCTTTCCAATACCGCCAATGGGCGCCCGCCACGGAGCATAAAATTCTCTGAAATTGCCTCGAACCAGTCTACCCGGGTCGTGCCGTCCCACACACGCGGGAAATGTGTTGTTCGTAACCCGACTCCATGACCGAGGTAAGGAGCGATGTACCCCATTGCCTGTCTCTTTCTTCACTGCGAAACCAGCAGGGCTCCAAACAGCATCGAAGCCTTGCTGGCTCTTGTCATCGCTGGTTATTTTTTCTCGTCGACGACCTTACCGCCCTTCTCGGAACATTCTTTCGCCGATGTATCTACCCAGCCTTGTCCTTTACAGGAGTTCTGTCCTTTGCATGAGTGTCCTCCCCCGGCACAACTTCCATGCCCCTTGCACGAATTGATGCCAGCGCAATGAACGGTGTCACCAGCAGCTTTGTCTGCCGCCCGTGCGGTCAGGGTTCCACTACCAATCAGACTTGCTACCGCGCTTGCGATCATAATGCCTTTACCAAATGCGTTCATTGTCGTACCTCCTCGATATAGTTTGATCAAAGTAAATGATGGTTAATTCCCCTTGCGCTGGTCGGCGCAATGCTCGTGTATTCACCGCCTCTGTTCTTTTTACTCGCTATTTCACCCCCTCTCCAGATGAGCAACATTCTGCTCTCTTGCAGACCTAACCTCAAGCCGGACGTTACCGGATACCACTACTGCTTCTTTGTCGTCTTTGCCCCCTCGACACTGGCTTTCTTAGCGCTCGCTCCGCTCGGACTGGTCGCGAAGATATTCACCTCTATCGTTCCTTCTGTCGCTACGACTGGGGCCAGCTGCTGCACGCGTGCAAGCCAACCAGCTGTGTTTTTCGGGCTAATACCATACTGCTCGCGATTAAAATTTTCGATATGGGCTCGAATTCGCAATGTCCGTGTATCTCCGGAAGAATCAACCGGCAAGAGCACCACCGTCCCTTGCACATGCTCAGGCTGACCAGTGTCATGTTTTCGTCCACAGATAGTAAAAGTCCCGTCGGTCGTAAAGGTAATGGGCTTTTTCTCTTCGAGTGGGGTTTGTACCTTCACCAAGGGGATTTCTAAGTCAAAAGTACATTTGGCTGGATCAACCTTCTTATTCGTCGCCCATTGCTGGAAGTGATCGGTTTTAGTGTCATCATTATCAACACGGATCGCGGTGAGCGGCACGGAACATTTGGCTTTTCCTTCGAGTTGCCCTTCGTCAACCATAATCGTGCAGTTGACACTCGAACTAACCGCCATAATCCGTTCTCCCAAAGCTGCATCAAACACGGCACTAAAGGTATTATTTCCAGCCTCAGGATCAACGGTAAACGTATCGGGGTTTGCCCAGATCGGCTGAGCGAAAGCCAGAAGTGTGAGAGCCATTTTGAGTACCCGCGCGTTCATGTTTGTTTACTCCTCTCAGTTTTGTTCATTTCCTTCTTTACGTGTCGTAGTGCACTCATATAAATGCCGCGTTAAGAAAAAGGTTTCGGAAATCTTGCTTAGTGTTCAGTCAATAAGGATTGAATAGTTTGCTCCGTCTGTGCGTATCCCCCTTCTCCAATTTGCACTGCGCGAATCACTCCTTGTTTGTCGATGACATAGAGCGCCGGCCAGGCACGATTGCCGTAACGCTCCCAAATAGTGAAGTCGTTATCTGTGACCACCGGATACGATATCCCATGTTCACGGATATATTGTTGAACATTCTCAATTTTGCGCTCGCTACTAAACTCCGGGGAGTGTACGCCAATGACGACGAGGCCTTGATCTGTGTACTTTTTATGCCACTCCTTCACGTAGGGCTCGACATTGCGGCAGTTGTAACAGCCGAACGTCCAGAACTCGACGAGCACCACTTTCCCCTTGAGATCGGCCAGGCGTTGCGGTGGGGCGTTCAGCCAGGTTTGACCAGTGATTTCAGGAGCGGGCAGGCCAATCCCACCAAAAGCAGTTGGGTTCATAGTGACCACTGCGAGTAATATGATTACGAACACTATCGTGTAGACGGATTGCTTCATTGCTCTGATCCCCCTTGGCTTCTTCCAACAAATAGTCAAAAGGACAACGAGTTACTTCCTTATAGCGAAGGCGGCAGCATTGCCTCGGCCCCACGTGCCTGAACTCGCGTAGGAAAGCGATACAAGTTGTTAAAGGCACAGAAAGAGAAAACCCCTTCAGTATCCGTAATCCCGTAACAACAGCGATGAATTCGCTCCGGATCTAAGGCGTCGCGCTCCATAAAACTCTTGGCAAAGAGTAAAAGGTGCTGAGAGCGCAAGACATTCAGCGGATTGTAGCCGAAGATTGGGGCTGCCTTGGCGATGAGCTTCCACGCTCCAGGGTTTGCGAGATAGCACGAGAAGAATTCCTTTTTGCCCTTAAATAAGCTGAGCACTTTCTCCCGGCTGTCATCACCCAGGAAGGTCAACATGTCATCACGACTAATGTACTGAAAGAGCGGCTCTAGTTTTCCCCCAACCACGAAGACCAGGGACATGGCGTTACACAAGGGATGCCCCATATGTTCAGAGCGAAAAGTCTCAGCCGGAAGCCCGGTCTGCTCTTCAATCAGCTTGAGAATAGCGGGCAGACTGTAGCCACTTCCCTTTTCCTCTAGCGCGAATCGACCGGTAAAACGGGTCGCCGATTGGAAGTTAATCGCTCGGACCGTATCAATATTGTTGATGCCAAAGCGGACGATGTCGCCGAGTTCGTCGTCATTTACCCCGCGCGTGACTGCCACCGCAAGGGTACAGCACAGTCCAGCTTGACGGGCGGCTTCAACGGCACCGTGTCGGACCGCGGTCATATCCTGTCCACGAATGGTGAGATACGTCTGCTTCCTCAGACCATCAAACTGTAAGTAGACGGCCGTCAATCCTTGCTCTTTGAGCTCGTGCAGCAAACGAGGGTGTTGAGCGAGGCGAATCCCGTTGGTGATCAGTTCAATATGGCGGTAACCAAGACCCCGAGCGAGAGCCACAATCTGCGGCAAATCTTTTCGCACGGTTGGCTCGCCGCCACTGATTTGCAGCGGAATGGGAATTCCGGTTACTTCCAGGAGTTGTTCCATGCGGCGGCGAATTTCGGCAAAAGGGACATCATGCGACGGATGATTGGCATCAGAGAAACAGACGGGGCAGTCCATATTGCAGCGATTGGTGACTTCGATCATCGCCATGAGCGGCTTGGCGGCCGTAGGGCTGAATTGTCCGAAACGCGACGGCAACGGAGAAGGCATACAATTGATTCTCCCAGACAATATAATGGTCTCTCCCTTGAACCGATCGAAGCGCAAGAAAGTTCCCGATCGTTGGATGCCGATCGCCGACCAACATTTCGGAGTACAGGAAAAGTGCGGGCGTTAATGCGGCGAGGCGGAGGGAAGCTGGCCTTACCCCGGCGTCTGCGCGCCGGGGATGAGCTTTTTCTCGGAACCGGCAGCGAGACACAGTTCCGTTGCATGAGCGGGATCATCCGTAATCGTCACGAGTTGGAGATCCGCCGCACTCACGGTTTGCCGCGGTCCATCCAGCATCTGCGCCTTGAGCGCCGACCACAATGGCTGCCAGAAGTCCGTCCCAAACAAGACGACTGGGCGGGAAGGGATCTTGCCGGTCTGTAGCTGACAGAGGACACTGCTTAATTCGTCAAGCGTTCCCAGTCCGCCGGGCAAGACGATGACCGCCAGCGACCCTTCCGTCAATAACACTTTATGAGTTAAGCGATCATTCACCAAATGGACCCGATCGGCCCCGTAGAGGTTACGGGCGTCGCGACGGCGCATCCCGAACGCTTGTTGTGGCAGATACAACGACCCGCGGTGTCCTCCTCGCGCCAGGGCGACCGAGAGCGCCCCCGGTCCACCGGACCGGGTTGGTACTCCTGCTTCCGCCAGCCGTCGCGCGATCTCTTCACAGGCAATGACCGCGCGATCCTCTTTGCGCAATCGCGAACCGCCCAACACGGTTACTGCTGGTGTCAAACTCTCGAGATAGTCGAGCCCTTCGACCAGCTCGTGGGCAACGCGCCGACCTAGCTCTTCGACCGGTTCACCAAACCCCGGAGCTTGTCCTTCCCGGGTGATAAATCGTAATGCGGCTTCCGGATCGTCATACCAGGTGACCATGGCAAAGACGTCGTCAGGGACAGTCTCCCGGCCTAATCCCAGGGTGCTTTCCCGTAGGGCTTCCGCCAGCGGGCGCCAGAAATCGCGTCCGAATAAAATAAAAGGATGATCCAAGCGCCCGGCGCTCTTTAACCGCCACACTTCAAAGAGCTCATCAAGGGTGCCAAATCCGCCCGGAAAAATGACAATGCCAAGGGTATTGGCATACAACATCAGTTTGCGAGTGGGAAAATATGACAGATCGAGGGCAACATCGATCGCCGGATTAATCGCTTGCTCGAAGGGCAGCTTAATGTTGAACCCTTGGGTGAGCGCCTGTGGACGGCCCTGCCGGTCGCCCGAGCCATTGCCGTTGGCGGGTGCGTGAACCCCATTGCCAAGGATCTCTCGTAACTTCCGACGAAATCCCTGCGGGACAGCGGTCATAATTCCCGGCCCTGCCCCAGTTCGTGGCGGGATCCCGGCATTAGCTAGGATTTCGCCCATCCGTTCCGCGGCTTTGAAGTAGGGATCGTCTGAGCGGATGCGCGCTCCACCGAAGAACGTGACAGCCGGAGGAAGGGTCTTGAGTAAGGCGAGGCCACTCTCAAGTTCGGCGACCAGAGCTTGCGCCAGGGTATTGCGGCCTTCGTAGCGAGCGATCTTGCCCCAGACACCCTGGGTCGCGGTTAATGGTGGTGTTGCCGGCGGTGGCCGACCTTCTCTGTGGTTATCCATCCTCGTCAATCTTCTCTTCCCGTGCCGTGGAGTAACACAGCACGGCCCTCAAGAAGATCATACCAAGTTCCGTTCTTTTTCGTAACGAATCTCCGAAAAAGATAAGGATACCCTTCTAGAGGAATACTCCTGTCGAGCCCGCTTTACTGGCCCGCCGCAGGGCTGAATAGATTTCGTTAAAGTCTGGTCCTTGGGCAGGAAGGAAAATTTTACCCTGGAGCGTGGCGGCGCCAGAGAAAATACACCGGAACCCCAGTCAAGACGATCAGCAGTCCCGGCCAGGTGTAGGCAGGTTTGACGAATAAGAGGTCGAGCGTAACAGCAGACGCGGCCAAGACATAGCAGCCGGGCAACCAAGGATACGCATACACGCGGTAGGGTCGCTCAGCTTGCGGACGAGTGCGGCGGAGAATAAACAATCCGACGACCGTCAATACGTAGAACAGCAGTGCCGCGAAAACCACATAATCGAGCAGGTTGCCATAGGTCCCGGATAACGTCAGCACTGACGCCCAGCCCATTTGCAACCACAGCCCAGCGGCAGGAACTCCCGCAGCATTCAGATGACCAGTTTTGGCAAAGAAGAGTTGATCTTGCGCCATCGCATAGTACAGGCGAGGGCCAGCCAAAATTAGTCCGTTGAGACAACCAAACGTGCTCACCATGATCGCGACCGCCATGATTGCGGCCGCATGCGCGCCAAAAATCATATAGGCGGCCGCGGTCGCGACCCGGTCCTCGGCCGCATACTGGATCCCGCGCGCCGCCACCGTCGTGCCGGTCTCCGCACCTACGAGGGGGAGCAGGAACAGATACGCTAAGTTGGTCAAGCAGTACAGCAGCATCACGACTCCGGTTCCCCCCAAGAGGCTCAGAGGCAGGATGCGCTGCGGGTTTTTGACCTCACCAGCAGTGAAGGTTACATTATTCCAGGCGTCCGACGAGAACAGTGGTCCGACCATCGCCCCGCCTACGAGCATCAGAAATCCCAGCGAGACCGTCGGTCCGTGCCACGCATCGGTAAAATTGGCAGCAAGCGCTTGCGGATTTCTGGCCACCAAGAGCCCCAGTAGAATGAGGATGATCAGGGCGGCAACTTTCGCACTGGTGAAGACATTTTGCACAATTTTTCCTTCACGTAACCCTCGGCTGTTCGACCACGTCAATAGCGCAATGACGGCAATTGCCACCAAACGTTGCGAGGACAGCGAAACGCTTCCGACCTGCAATACCGCATGTTGCGTCGAGACCCAAGGAAGTAAGACCCCGAGGAATTTGGCGAACGCGACGGCAACGGCGGCAATCGTGCCCGTTTGGATGACAAGAAAAAGGGTCCAACCGTAGAGAAAGCCCAAAAGTGGAGAGTACGCTTCTCGGAGATAGACGTACTGGCCGCCCGCCCTCGGCATCATCGCCGCCAATTCTCCGTACGAGAGCGCACCGAGTATGGTAATGACGGCATTCAATATCCAGACTAACAAAAGCCAGCCCGGTGAGCCCACCGTACGGGCAACATCAGCCGAGACGATAAAGATGCCAGAGCCGATCATCGAGCCGGCAACAATCGCACCGGCATCGAGGAGCCCGAGTTCACGGTGAAACGTACCTTCAGGAGCTGTCCCGCGGGCTTCGTTGCGAGCGGCCGATTGAAACTGACCCCGGCTCATTAATGTTCTCGTCGTGATGGACCTTAGCACTACCGAACAATCATCTTCGTTGAGCTCGTCCTCCGGGCTAGTATCCAGTTGTGACTTCAACCAGGATATCATCCGGGTCGCGCACGTAGACAGAGCCAGACTCCGGAGACCCATGGAGAGAATGGGGGATTTGCCGTTCTTGCAGTACCGCGAGGATACCACGCAACTGTACAGGGCTGCCTTTGAGGGCAACATGGTGCATGCTTCCTATCCCACGGACGGTGCGAGCCGGCCCTTTCTCGGGAAAGTCAAAGAACGCGAGTTGGTTGCCGCCTCCCATATCAAGAAAAATATGGGTAGAGGTGGGGTCGTCACGATTGGCCACGATCCGCGTCAAGCGCATACCCAACACTTCAGTGTAGAAACGAATAGTTGCGTCGAGATCGGAACAAATCAGGGCAAGGTGATCAACCCCGCTGGTGCTCGTCGACGGCGAGGTTGAAGACGGAGTGGACAGGTAGCGTTGTTTCAGTGTTTCCCGACGATCCTGATAAAAACCTAACTCCGGCATAATACCCTCCTGTCAGCCCTTTGCACAGGCGACTATTTGTGGGCTTCATTTTCCATGTAGGCACGCGCCGAGGAAAAAGAAGACACGCTATAAGGAACAAGAAATGTCAACAGAATTTTGCACCAGAGTCGAGCCGAAAAATTACCGCTGAACAAAATATCATACTGATTAATCACAGTAAGGATAGGACCAACCACCGCAGCAACTTTGAGCGCGCGGAGCACGGTTTCACGCCGAAACCAATAGTAAAAGAACCTTTTCATGAGTCTCATACCTCAGGTGGCGCGACCAAAAGAAACCCCTCTGTGGAAGCGAAGAGATGGAGCAATGGTCTGGTATGAAGAAACGAAGGGAGTCATTAGCGGAGCACGCCCGTGCTCTCACCACCTAGAGTGTGACCGTTAGCGGGCGGAAGAAGGAGTGATTTTTTGGTACCCACTCTTCCCTTTGCGTACTTTTTTATCTTTCGTCCAGCGCGCCAGCCCGGCATAGACTTGCTCCATAGGCTTTCCGGTCTTTTGCGCGACATCCTTAGGAACAAACGTCTCAGGGAGTTCACTCAGGATAGCCTTCCAATCGAGGCGAGTCCTTCCTTTTTCGCCCCTTCTCACTGCTGACCCATTACCCAACGAGGATCTTCCACTCACCGCATTCTGCCAGCGTTGGGCCTCTTGTTTGAGGAAGGTCAGTTCTTTCTCTCGTTGTCCAATCTCTCGTCGTAAAGAAGCGAGAACTCGAGTGGCTTGCTTTTTGAGAGTGCTCAGAGCTGCACGAGACACCGCAGAACGAGGCATACAATGACGCTCCTTCTTAGAGAAGTGTGTCACCGCATTGTGACAGAAAGCAGGAGCGGGAGCAATGATAGCGTTTGGAGGAGAATCATAATAGAGCGAATACTAGTGTTTTGCAGTACGAGAAAACCCCCAATTGCTAGTATACGTCATGGTGAGTGACCTGATTCTCTAGGATTGCTCAGGTTCTTTTTGCCGCGCTGCAGCGAATGCTACTACCCCCTCCCGCCAAGAAGGTAAGAGAATCGCCGGGTCTTGCATGGTGGTCAGGACCGAATAGGCAGGACGTCGAGCGGGCCTGGGAAACTCGGAAGTCGAGATCGGGCGAATAGGAGTTTGCATACCAAGGCTCTGATAGAGGGCTTGGGCGAATTCATACCAACTTGCCCCTCCTTGGCCGGCGAAGTGATAGGTCCCATAATCTTTTGAGGTAACAAGGCGAGCGATGGCAAGAGCCAGGTGCGGCGCATAGGTGGGTGAGCCATATTGGTCGCTGACGACGCGAACCTCAGCCTGATTGGCCAGCGAACATATAGTGTGCGCAAAGTTCCGGCCCACTGTGTGATAGAGCCATGCAGTCCGTACTATGTAATGACGGGGATTGAGTCCCCGTACTGCATCTTCGCCGGCCAATTTGCTCGCCCCATAGACCGACTGTGGATTAGGACGGTCAAACTCATGGTACGGACGGATGCCCGTCCCATCAAATACATAGTCGGTCGAAACATGTAAGAGTGGAATACCGTGGGCCGCGGAAACGATCGCAAGATTACGCGGACCCAGAGCGTTGCCACGATAGGCTGCAATAGGGTCATTTTCTGCCCCGTCAACATTGTTAAATGCAGCAGCATTGATAATCAGTTCAGGTTTGGCGTTCTCAATCGCTCTACGAGCAGCAGCAAGTTGAGTAATATCGAGGTGAGCGTGGTCAAAGGCCCGAATATCGTGTCGCGCGAGAGTAACCTGCAATGCCTGGCCGAGCTGCCCACGCGCACCAGTAATAACAATCTTCATCGTGGTGTCTCCACCCGTTCGTCCCTCTATGTATCATGCCAGGGATTGCGGTTCTATGAAATTCGCACTCGGGATCGCATAAAAAAAGGTGGGTAATATGGTCAAAATCAAACTGGAAAGATCACATTCGCGAGTCATTCTTGCAAAGGTCAGAGCTAATGGTGGTAATAAACCTGCGAATAGGTACGAGGACAAAAATCCGAGCTTTCGTTTCTTGTTCGACTCGACACTGCTTCGCATATGCGCGAAAAGAGAGGAAAGCATAGACACGAGGCGATACTAGCAGAGACGTCACTCTTCCAGAAAGAATACAAGTGTAGGTTGAGTGCGCCCGTCGTAGCGCGAAGAACAGCTGAGCCGCAATCATAAAGTTTGATGCTTCAAAGTGAGTTCACAGAAAGGAGAGGGTATGAGTACATCCACAGAGCAACTGAGCGGAGAGTTGCAGCAACAAATCCGCGCGTTTCAGCAGGAAATGTTGTCGAAGATTCCGCCCGGGATCCTATCCACCTTCGAAAAAACCACGGTGGATCTCATCAAGTCGGGTATCGCCGAGCGCAGTCTGCACGAAGGGGCGAAAGCCCCGGATTTCACCCTGCCGAATGTGCAGGGAGAGCAAATCAAACTTTCAGATGTATTAGCCAAGGGTCCTGCGGTCGTGACTTTCTACCGAGGCGGTTGGTGACCATACTGTAACCTGCAGTTGCAGGCTTACCAAAAACGACTTGCCGAGATGCAAACCTTAGGAGCGTCTCTCATCGCCATTACTCCCGAACTTCCCGACAAAACCCTTTCAACCGCTGAAAAGAATGCCCTCAAGTTTGCCGTACTCAGTGATGTCGGAAACCAGGTCGCGCGGAAATTTGGTCTGGTCTTTGCCGTGGCTGACATTTTGCGGCCGATCTACAAACAGATTGGCGCCGACTTGCCGGCGTACAACGGCGATGACTCGTGGGAACTACCGATCCCGGGGACATTTGTGATTGCCCGCGATGGAACCGTGCGACTCGCGTATGTTGATGCCGACTATACGCATCGGCTGGAACCCGAGGCTATCGTGCAGTGTCTCCGCACGACACGACAATAACCTCAACGATTGTAGGAATGCAGCCGTCGAGACGTCTTGGCCAGGCGTCTCGACAACACCTACTTGTTTCCACCCATTAGAGCGGACACTGCATTCATCTAAAATCCACTATCAGATAGTTTCTCAAATGAAGATTTTCCTTGATAGCAATCAACTTTCGCTTTATTTTCGTCTTTCAAGAGGGAGGAGAGCTTGTGGCATCACAAGCGGCGATCGTTTCCGGGGAAGCCCTTCGTTGGCATACGCGGGTTATTGCTGTTGAGTCAAGTTCTGCACTAGCAGCATCCGACTTCCATGGTATCGGGTTTCAGCCGCGAGAGTGAAAGCCGAAATTACTTGACCAAGTCCGTGAGGCGATCCGTGCTCACAAGTACAACGCCGCCATCATTTGCATGAATCGGTCTTACATCGGGCTATCAAGGAGGCAACGCGTCGGGCCGGGATTCCGAAGCCGGTCAGTTGCCACACCTTGCGGCATTCCTTCTCACTTATTGGAAGACGGTTATGACCTCAGAACTGTCCAGGGACTGCTGGGCCATAAAGATGTGAGTACCACGATGATGTACACGCACGTATTGAATCGCGGCGGGCAAGGAGTGCACAGCCCGGCGGACCGATTGTAAGCTCTGTTGTCCGAGAGGGGATGAGCAAAATAACACCGGCTCTTGCCGCCAGGGTATTTTGCAGGTTGTGCAAGATAACACCTGGAGATCATTTCGCGAATCAACGAGATAACTCTTGCCAATGGCGAAGGAATGACACATGATGCAGGGAATTTTGGGGTTGACTTATTTTGCCGCAACAGCAAGGTTTGCCGATTTGCATTGGGCCAACTAACACGCGTTAGTCTTCAACAGGATCGAAAGCAGTGAGATCCTCTATCACATAGGGAAAACATGGCGATACCTAAAATTTTCGTTAGTCACTGTAAGAGCAACTTCTGATCACCGGCCTACGCAAGGCCAGCTGGGAGGTGTAAACCATGAATCCCAAACGCGCGGAACGCAGGCTCGGGGCGATCATGTTCACCGACATCGTCGGCTACACGGCCTTGATGGCGGGGAACGAGGCGAGGGCGCTTAAGGCGAAGGCACAACACCGCACTCTTGTGCGCCCCCTCGTCGGGCGCTACCACGGCGAGTCGATCGAGGCGCGCGGCGACGAGTCGCTGTCGGTGTTCCCGAGCGTGCTCGACGCCGTGAACTGTGCACTCGCCATCGAGACTGGGCTTAGCGACTCAGAACTCAAGCTCCACCTCGGCATCCACCTGGGCGACTTTGTTCTCGAGCGGGGAGAGATCTCCGGGGACGGTGGCAACATCGCGGCGCGGCTCTGTGCCCTCTCCGAGAAGGGGGGGTTGTGCGTCTCGGGCGACGTCTACCAAGCGGTGCGCAACCAGCCGGACATCGAGGCGAAGCCGCTCGGCGAGCGCGAACTCAAGAACGTCGGGCGTCCGATCGCCGTGTACGCGCTGAGCGGCCCTGCCGCCCCCCCATCGGTTCGACGAGCGCCGACCAGCTCGACCTCCATCCGGGTTGCAGCTGCCGTTGTGGTCGGGCTGGTTCTACTCTTCGCGGCGGTTTGGGGGATCCAACGGTACTTCGTCTCTCCGTCAGCAGGCCCCGGCATCGCGGGCCTCGCCGACCGTCCCGTCCTCGCCGTCCTTCCCTTCGAGAACTTGGGTGGGGATCCCCAACAAGATGTTGTCTTTGTCAGAGGGCTCGTGGAGGATCTCATCGCGCGCCTGGCGAGCTGGCGGAGTTTTCCGGTGATCGCCTCCTCCTCGTCGCTCAACCCCGCGCTGCCCAAGGACGTGCAAGCGGCCGGGCGGGAGTTGAACGCGCGCTACGTCGTGGTGGGGAACGCGCGCAGAGCGGGTGAGCAAGTCCGCATCACCGCCCAGCTGGTCGATACGGCATCGGGTCGCACCGTGTGGGTGAAGCAGTACGATCGCGACTTCCGCGACCTCTTGGTGCTCCAGACCGAGATCAGCGAGGCGATCGTCGGCGAAGTGTTCCCCGAACTGCAGCAGTTCGAGGCGGCGCGGGCCATGCGCCAAGGCTCCGGGAATCTCGATGCGTGGACGGTGGCCATGCAAGGCTGGTGGCACTTCAACCAGGCCACCCGCGAGGACATGGCGCGGGCGCGCGAGCGCTTCGAGCAGGCGGTCGCGCTTGACCCGCAGTTTAGCGACGCCTACGCCGGTCTCGGCCTCGCCCACTTTCGGGAGGGCGTGTTGGGCTGGAGCGCGTCCCCTGAACAGTCCTTCAAAGCGCACCGCGCGGCGGCTGAGAAGGCTGTGTCACTGGACGAATTCAGCGCCCAAGCGCATCACGCGTTGGGGCACGCCTTTGCCGTGTCAGGCCAACCGGACCGGAGTTTAGCGGCCCTCCATCTCGCTGTGGAGCTGAATCCGAACAACGCGCTGGCCCATAATTGTTACGGTAATACCCTAGCCTTGGTTGGCCGCTCCGACGAGGCCATCGCGGCGCTCGAGCGCGCCATGGCGCTCAGTCCACGCGATCCGTGGGGATTCGAAACCCGCGTCGGCATGGCCTGGGCGTATTTTGCGCGCAAGGACTACGAGCAGGCGGCGGACTGGGCAGAGCAGAGCATCGCACGCAAACCAAACTTCTTCGCGTACCAAGTGGCGACGGCGAGTGCGGGGCAGCTCAACCAGGTCGACAAGGCGCAAAGACCACTGCAGGAGCTCTTGCGGCTGCAGCCGGACCTCTCGATCGCCTGGCTCAAGGGATTCTTCGGATGGGCGGATCCCGACTTTCTTGACCGACTCCTCGAAGGCCTGCGCAAGGCCGGCTGGCAGCCATCAGCTTGATGCTCGCTAAGCGGTAGCCCGCGCGCGACGGCGCGTGAGCCACGTTGCCGATGCGACGATGGCCCCGAGCAGAGTTTTTGCGAGATATCAGTAGAGCAGTGCAGGCGTATCGCGATGATGATGGGTGGGTGTTCCATATTGAAGCGCATATCGTTGGGCCCGAGCGTTCATTAGCGAAAGAAGAACGGCTAACGAGGCGTACCACCGCATCGCGGCCACGTTGGGGTGCTGCTAAGTCTGAAAGGACGCGTTATGACCGCTCGTGGTGCGCTTGGGCGTTAGACCTTGCCAGGGGGATTGGGAGATGTGTCAATCTTACAAATCTGTTCTCAGGTTCGGCAGCCTTCTTCTGTTGCTTTTTGTAGAGACTGTTTTTGCGCAGCAATCTCCGTCAAACCAGAAAATCGACAACTGTCTGAAAGCCAACAAGTGCACAGTTCAGTTGCGTGGAGAGGCGACCGCTAATCCGGTTATGTCCTTCATCGTTGCTGAGGAAATCTAGGCAGCCTTTGACGAGGGAAGTGTTACACGCCTGGATTCGGAGGAACTTACCATATCTGGAGTGAGGGAAACCGTGGTCGCACTCGCCTTCACCTTGTGCTTGCTAGCCGAATGCGAGCCGAACAAAGTACTTCAACAAGCCCTGGACACTCAAGCAGAGAGGTCACCGCGCGTCATCGATCCGCGCACGAGCGCCGCTTACATTTTGGTGCCAGAGACGGACTATGAGACGATGCGCGAGCTGCTCGACGAGGAGCACCGGGTCATCTCCTTAACTTTATGTGTTGTGTTATCTGATCGATCACGAGATGGATCTCTCCGCCCGGTAATGCCGCCATGCTGAGAGCTTGACCACATCTGAGGTATGACATATGGTCATACCCGGAGGTGCACAGTGCCTAGAGCAAAAGTGGCGATCTCCCTTGATGAGTCTACCCTGGAACGCCTCGACAAACTCGTCGAGAGAGCCGTGTTTTCCAACCGTAGTCAAGCAATTCAGGAGGCCGTGGAGGAAAAGCTCGCTCGTATGGACAGGAGCCGCTTGGCAAGGGAATGTGCGAAACTCGATCCGACCTTTGAGAAAGCGCTCGCTGAGGAAGGGTTATCTGAGGATGCTGCGCAATGGCCCGAATACTGAGGGGCGAGATTCGCTGGGCTGATCTCAACCCGACCCGCGGCAGGGAACAAGCGGGCCAGCGCCCCGTGCTCATCCTCAGCCAGGACGTTTTCAAT